>Ga0308157_10000746_pt1 | contig 90194 bp, 73 predicted proteins | sample PhyBR1_FD_201035 | JGI IMG/M metagenome (GOLD analysis project Ga0308157, IMG submission 201035) | Phyllosphere microbial communities from UC Gill Tract Community Farm, Albany, California, United States - DLSLB.R1 | ecosystem: Host-associated > Plants > Phyllosphere > Unclassified | place: USA...
GGTAGTGAATCCGCAGGAGTTTATCCTATATGTGCTTATTAAGCCATACATCATAGTCTCTCGCAAAATCATTTATTCATTTTCAAAGAAGTAACACATTAACATCTATTGTCTCAAGTCTGTTATCTTCTGTATTTCTTGTTAAAAAACATTAAATAAAAGAGTTGCATTCCCCCCAACCCATTACTTCCCTTATATTTAAGAAGCCAAAACATAATTATGAATTCACAGGACAGCCAAGTACAACTCCACACCTTCCCTAGCAATCCCATCTTATTTAGGTTCTGCTTCTTATTTATGTTACTGTTTATTCTTGTTTTTAATAGCGGGACATTTATACTACTAGGACCTATTCCCATATTGAACAGTTCGATTATGGAAATCTTGGTCAATTGGTCAGCAGAAAACTTTTTTGGAGTTGAGCGTAAAATTTTTTTTACGCATAGTGGAAGTGGAGACACACGTTTTCATTGGTATGCATTATTTATCATTCTTAATTTATCGGTAATCGGCACAGCGATTTGGACTTTAATAGGAAAAAGAAAAGTAAATTATTCCAAGCTCTATTATTGGTTAACTGTATTCGTCCGTTATTATATAGGTATAATGTTAATCGTTTATGGAATAGTCAAACTATTTAAAAGCCAATTCCCTTTTCCTAATATTATACAACTAACCAAACCTCTCTTGCAATTCAGTCCGATGGAATTAACTTGGGCTTTTTTTGGTAGTTCAACCGCATACAATATATTTATTGGAATAGCAGAGATTCTAGGCGTACTATTGTTGTTTCGTAAGACTGCAACTTTGGGTACATTAATAGCATTAGCCACCAGCTTAAACATCATGGCTATCAATTATTTTTATGATGTACCTGTAAAAATGGTTTCAACTATATTGGTATTGCTAAGCATATATCTGTTAGCACCCAATATTAAAAGGTTATTCAATTTTTTAGTATTACAAAAGAATACAGCCTTACTTACCATCCCAAAACCAGCAATCAAAAACAAAATTGTAAAATGGTCTTTAATCGGACTTAAATATTTATCAATAATCACCCCTATTGCCGCGACCGTATATAGATCATGGGACATTAATAAATATTTGATCAAATTTGTAGATACGGATTCTGAGCTTTTTGGATATTATTATATCCCATTAAGTCAATATGAAAATAGAATCAGCATGGATATACCTTCTCAGTGGCAGCAATTCGTTTTCAGAAACAATGAAACACTAATAGTAAGGACAGCGGAGATGAATAGTAATAATTATACTATAAAATTAGATACAACAGCAAAAGAATTAAAGATTATTGGCAAGAGTGGAGAGAAAGATTTTGTTACCAGTTATAAAAAATTAAGCAATGGCAATTTAGAATTAACCGATTTAAATTCAGAAAACAATACTAAAATCATATTGACTAAAATCAATATTGATGAAATCCCATTAAAAACAAATGGTTTTCGATGGGTTATCGGGGAATAACAGAAGCTATTCCCCAAAACATTAGGATAGAATATCCCAAAGATTACACCTTTGTCTAACCAAAAGCATTAATCCCCGTAATATCATTTCCTGTAATGAGCAAATGTATATCATGCGTACCCTCGTACGTAATAACAGATTCTAAGTTCATCATGTGTCGCATTAAAGGATAATCACCAACGATGCCCATTGCCCCTAGCACTTGTCTGGCTTCACGTGCAACTTCAAGAGCCATATTTACGTTATTCCTCTTGGCCATAGAAATCTGAGCAGGCGTTGCCCGATCCTGATTCTTTAACTGACCTAACCGCCAGGAAAGCAACTGTGCTTTGGTAATTTCTGTGGCCATTTCTGCTAATTTCTTTTGCTGTAGCTGATAAGATGCAATTGGCTTTCCAAATTGATTTCGCTCTTTTGCATATTGAAGAGCAGTTTGATAACAATCAATCGCAGCACCAATGACTCCCCAGGAAATTCCGTATCGCGCAGAATTTAGGCATGACAGAGGTCCACGCATTGAATTTACCTCGGGAAGAATGTTTTCTTTTGGAATATACACATTATCAAAAACCAACTCACCTGTTTTAGATGCGCGAAGCGACCATTTATTTAACGTTTCGGGCGAAGTAAAACCATCGAAAGAACGCTCAACAATAACTCCACGGATCTTCTTATCCTCATCTCTTGCCCAGACAACTGCAATATCACAAATTGGAGCATTCGTAATCCACATTTTAGCTCCGGAGAGACGGTACCCTTCCCCGTCTTTTATAAGCTTTGTTTCCATACCTGCAGGGTCAGAACCATGATTGGGTTCCGTTAATCCGAAAGCACCAATTAAATCACCTGAAGCCAACTGAGGAAGAAACTTCCTCTTCTGATCTTCTGAACCAAAGGCATAAATAGGAAACATAACTAATGAAGATTGTACAGACGCCGCCGAACGAATCGCAGAATCCCCAAATTCTAGCTCCTGCATGATTAGTCCGTAACTTATTTGATCAAAACCTGCACCAGCATATTCCTCAGGAATGAAGGGGCCTAAAGCTCCAATGGCGCCCAATTTCTTCATCAGATCTGGAACTTCCTTATTATCTTGAGCAGATTTATTAATAATAGGAAGGATATCAGATTTAACAAAATTGCGGATAGAATCCCGAATCAGAAGTTGTTCAGGAGACAATAGTTCTTCAATTTGGTAGTAGTCCATAAAACTTAAATATTTGATATGAAACACAAATACGTACAAAATGCAAAATTAACCCGACATATTATAGGTATAATGCATCCCCTAAATTACGTATAAATTCGATTAAACGCATTTGAAAACAAAATTAATTCGCTATATTTATAAAAATATCGAATAATATAAGTTATATTATGACATCAAAAGAATTAAAAACACTTGGGATTGAAAATGAAAACTTAGGTACATCTACCGGAAGTAAATGGTTTGCAAAGGGAGAATTAATAGACTCCTATTCTCCCACCAACGGAAAACTAATAGCCAAAGTAAGAACAAGCAGCAGGAAAGAATACGAAAAGGTAATACAGGAAGCTGAGAAGGCTAAACTGATTTGGAGAGATATTCCCGCTCCGAAACGGGGAGAAATAGTGCGTCAATTAGGCGAAAAACTTCGTGAACTGAAACCTGTATTGGGCAAGTTAGTTTCTTATGAAATGGGAAAATCTTATCAGGAAGGTCTGGGTGAGGTTCAGGAAATGATTGATATATGTGATTTCGCAGTTGGCCTTTCACGTCAGTTATATGGAAACACTATACATTCAGAACGTCCCGGTCACCGGATGTATGATCAATATCACCCCCTAGGTATCGTAGGAATTATTACAGCTTTTAACTTTCCTGTTGCCGTATGGGCATGGAATGCAGCTTTGGCGCTGGTATGTGGAGATGTAGTGGTATGGAAAGCCAGTGAGAAGACACCTCTTTGTGCTGTAGCCTGTCAGAAAATTATTGCTGACATCTTAAAAGTAAATAAACTCCCTGAAGGAATATCTGCTATTGTTAGTGGTGATGCTGAAGTAGGAAAATGGATTTCTGAGGATGAGCGAATCCCATTGGTATCTGCAACAGGCTCCACACGTATGGGAAAAGAAGTGGCTACCGTTGTGGCTAATCGCTTAGGAAAATCCTTATTAGAACTTGGTGGAAACAATGCCATTATTGTAACTGATAGTGCGGATTTGAAGATGACGATTATAGGCGCCGTATTTGGTGCTGTAGGAACAGCCGGTCAACGCTGTACCAGTACCAGAAGACTAATTATCCATGAAAGTATTTATGATAAAGTAAAGAAATCATTGGTGGATGCTTATAAGCAAATTAAGATTGGCGACCCCTTGGATAGCAATAACCATATGGGACCACTTATTGATACCGCAGCCGTTGATATGTATTTAGCTGCAGTAGATAAAATTAAAGCAGAAGGTGGTAAATTATTAACAAAAGCGGAAGTATTAAAAGGGAATGGGTTTGAAAGTGGCTGCTATGTGACGCCGGTCATTGCAGAAGTAGAAAATCATTATGAGATTGTTCAACACGAGACCTTCGCTCCTATACTGTATTTAATTAAATATAAAGGAGAGGTCGACAATGCTATCGCATTACAAAATGCTGTAAAACAAGGGCTGTCATCTGCAATTATGACCAATAGTCTACGGGAGGCGGAATTATTCCTAAGCCAAAACGGTTCAGACTGTGGTATTGCCAATGTAAACATCGGAACCTCGGGCGCTGAAATTGGTGGTGCTTTTGGAGGAGAGAAAGACACTGGCGGAGGTCGAGAATCCGGTTCTGATGCATGGAAAATTTATATGCGCAGACAAACAAATACCATTAATTATACAACTAATCTTCCTTTAGCACAAGGAATAAAATTTGATTTATAAACGAATATGAGAGAAACACATAAAAGACTTGCAAAGCATATTTTAGCTGACGGAATGCCGTTGGTTATGGATCTTGATAAATCTCACGGATCTTATGTTGTTGATATCGATGGCAAAGAATACTTGGACATGTTTAGTATGTTTGCCTCCTCCCCCGTTGGGTATAACCATCCATATATATTAGCCAACAAGGGTCAGATTGAGCATGTTGCCATCAATAAACTTGCCCTTTCTGATATTTATCCTGATGAATATGCTGATTTTTTAGACACATTTGAACGTGTTGGAATCCCAAAAGAATTAAGTTATTGCTTTTTTATTGACGGAGGTGGATTAGCAGTTGAAAATGCTCTGAAAGCAGGATTCGATTGGAAAACTAGGTTGAATAAATCTAAAGGAATAGATCAGGAAGCAAGCCAGGTCATTCACTTTAAACAAGCCTTCCATGGACGTACCGGTTATACGCTTTCCTTAACAAACACCAAAGATCCAAGAAAGTATATGTACTTTCCCAAATTTAATTGGCCAAGGATTACCAACCCAAAATTAAAATTCCCTTTAACAGAAGAATCAATTGCTGAAACGGTAGAATTAGAAAAACAAGCTATCCAAGAAATTGAATCAGCAATCGCCAGCAATCCTAATGACATCGCATGTTTAATACTGGAACCAATCCAGGCTGAAGGAGGTGACAACCACTTCCGTAAAGAATTCTTCGTCAAACTGAGAGAAATCTGTGATAAAAATGATATCATTTTAATTTTAGATGAAGTACAAACCGGAATTGCGATGACTGGTAAGATGTGGTGCTATCAACATTATGGTATTACACCCGATGTCATCTCATTTGGTAAAAAAACCCAGGTATGCGGTATATTAGCGAATAGAGAAAAATTTGATCGAGTACAAAACAATGTTTTTCAAGAATCAAGTCGTATCAATTCTACTTTTGGCGGAAATTTGGTGGATATGATCCGTTTCAAATTAATCCTTGAAATTATTGAAAAAGAAGGATTAGTTAATAAGGCTGAATCATTAGGAGAATATCTACTGGTTAAATTGATGGAATTAGAAGATAAACATCCTTCAATCAGCAATGTTAGAGGACAAGGCTTATTAATTGCTTTTGATCTTCCGACTGAAGAAGCACGAGACAAATTTGTTGCGGAAGCTTTGAAAGAGAATATGCTAATACTAGGCTGTGGTGATAAGACAATTCGATTTAGACCACACTTAACGGTTACTAAAGAAGATCTGGACAAAGCAGTAGCAATTGTCGATAAAATAGTTGAATAAAAATATTTCATTTCAGGCGTATTTTTCGTCATACTCCTGAAATGATTTTCTCCCAAGCGTGATATTAGCCTGACTATTAAACCATTAGAACAACAGGTTTCTCCCATCGAAAATATATCAAAATTAAGGATAAAGAGAAGAGCAGAATGGTCTAACGATTTCAGTCATTTTTGTACCTTTGTAGATTATGTCGGATATCATTCAATTGCTTCCGGATTCAGTAGCAAATCAGATTGCTGCAGGTGAAGTTGTACAACGACCAGCCTCAGCCGTTAAAGAACTCATGGAGAATGCTATTGATGCAGGAGCAGATCATATAAAACTTATTATTAAAGATGCGGGGAAGTCATTGATTCAAGTAATCGACAATGGCTGTGGAATGAGTGTGACGGATGCACGGCTGTGCTTTGAACGACATGCTACTTCCAAGATAAGGAAAGCAGAGGATTTATTTGCTATCCGTACCATGGGTTTTCGTGGAGAAGCTATGGCATCTATAGCTGCAATTGCGCATGTAGAGTTAAAAACACGTCGCACGGAGGATGAATTGGGCACCGTAATTGAAATTGAAGGATCTGAAATTATCCAGCAGTTTCCGGATCAGGCTCCTGCCGGAACCAGCATCGCGGTAAAAAACCTTTTCTATAATATTCCCGCAAGACGAAACTTCCTAAAAAGCAATTCAGTTGAACTGAGACATGTAATTGATGAGTTCCAACGAATAGCACTGGCACATCCTAATATTTTCTTTTCATTTCACAGTGACGGTAACGAACTGTTTCATCTTCCCAAAGAAGCACTTAAACAACGTATTGTCCATTTATTTGGCAATAACTATAACCAAAGATTGGTCCCAGTTGAAGAAACTACAACCATTTTAAACATTAAAGGCTTTATTGGTAAACCGGAATTTGCGAAGAAAACCCGTGGTGAGCAGTTCTTTTTTGTGAATAACCGTTTTGTTAAAGATCCTTACCTAAATCATGCAGTATTAAATGCATACGAGGATATTCTGCCTTCAGATACCTTTCCCTTATATGTCTTGTTCATTGATATCGACCCCTCGAAGATTGATATTAACGTTCATCCGACCAAAACAGAAATTAAGTATGAGGATGAAAAAGCAATCTATGCTATTTTACGTTCTGCGGTTAAAAGGAGTCTAGGCAGATTTAATATTGCGCCAACATTGGATTTTGAACAAGAAACAAGTTTCAATAATTTGATTACTCAGAAACCTTTGGAGGAAATTCAGGCTCCAACGATAAACTTCAATCCGAATTTTAATCCTTTTGACGACGGTATTCCTAAGTATACTAAAAGCTATAGTAATCCTGAACAGCTAGAACGAAAGACTAGTATACCTCAGAACTGGGACAGCTTGTATCAGATTACGGAATCTGATGAATCAGAGCAGCTGAGTTTTTTACCTGTGGAAAATGAAGTTAGCGCAGAATCGCCTATCATTCAACCCTCCGACCAACCGAAAAAGCAGTTTTTTCAACTTCACAATCGTTATATTGTATCTCAGATTCATTCCGGTTTTATGCTGATAGATCAGCAAGCCGCTCATGAACGTATACTTTTTGAACAATTTCAACAACAATTACAGCATAATCAAGGTTCTAGTCAACAGAGTTTATTTCCACAGACAGTTGAATTGAACTCAGCGGATTTTGCTTTAGTTCAGGACATACTCCCTGAAATTCATGCTTTGGGATTTCAATTACGTCCTTTTGGGAAAACTACGTATATTGTTGATGGAATTCCAGCAGATCTTGAAAACATCAATGAAGGACAGATTATTGAGAAGCTACTGGAAGATTTTAAAAACCAAAGCGACTTGCGATTGAATAAAAGAGAGCGTTTGGCAAAAAGTTTAGCAAAAAACGCAGCTATTAAACCAGGTGCAAAATTGGAAAACGAAGGTATGGCAGAACTCATTGATAAACTATTTGCCTGTGAATCTCCTAATATCTCGCTTTCGGGAAGACCTGTTATTATCACATACACCTTACAAGAGCTAGCGGAACGCTTTGGTAAGAACATTTAAAATTTGAAAAAATTATATGAATAACCTTTTAGGAAATTTACCAACCGTCACAAAAAATCTTTTAATCATTAATGTGATATGCTTTATTGGATCCATGATCTTTGATCAGGCAACTAGATTTTTTGGCGTTTTCTATCCTGACTCTCCATTTTTCAAAATATGGCAGCTCATCACATACATGTTTATGCATGGTGGTTTTGCTCACATATTTTTCAATATGTTCGCTTTGGTCATGTTTGGATCAGTGATAGAAAGAATATTAGGACCAAAACGATTCCTTAATTTTTATTTAATCTGTGGTCTCGGCGCATTGGTGTTGCAATATGGAATACAAGCATTTGAAGTATACAATATCGCTGGCACTGTAAAGGCTTCTCAATTCTTAAATTCAAACTCTGGTACCCTAAACCTTCATATTACTAAGGAACAGTGGGATACTTTACTTTCTATTTATGGCACACCTTTAGTAGGTGCATCGGGAGCTATTTACGGATTACTGCTGGCTTATGGTTATTTGTTTCCAAATGCTGAATTAATGTTGATATTTCTACCGATTCCTATCAAGGCCAAATACTTTATTCCAATTTTAATTGTTATAGAATTAGTATTAGGATTTTCAAATGCCGGATCATCAATTGCTCACTTAGCACATGTGGGTGGAGCCCTGTTCGGTTTTATCCTTCTAAAAGTTTGGGGAATTAAGAGAACAAATTATTATTAATATTGTAAATAGAATATGAAAAAGGAAAGTGGATTGAAGATGTTCTTTAGGACAACCTATCAAACAGGTTCTCCAATTCCTTATATTTTATCCCTTCAGATATTCTTATTCATCAGCATACATATTGCCGATTTGTTAGTGGATCTCAACGTTATTGACTTTCCATTATATGATTGGATGCTGACGAATTTAACCTTACCTAACAGCTTTTCCGGTTTTATTGTAAAGCCCTGGACCCTGATTACCTATCCCTTTATCTATATAGGGCTTTTTAATATTGTTTTTGATTGTCTCTGGTTGTATTGGATAGGAAATAGTTTTTTAAACTTTCTAAATAAAAGACAATTTCTTACTGTTTTTTTAGGTGCCTTCATCGTTTCAGGGTTATCTTTTATGGTAATCTCCGGAATTCCATATATGACAAAGGGACCAATTCCCTATTTATTTTCTAATTCCATGGGTCTGGCCGCCTTGATGGCCAGTTTATTATGCCTGACACCAAATATGGAAATAAGATTGTTTTTATTTGGCACAGTGAAATTCAGGACCATAGCTATCGTATTCTTCTCACTACAACTCATATTCTATGTATTTGCAAATCGTGCTGCCGCAGGTTCGTTTTTAATTTCGATAGGTTGGGGTACACTATTTATGCGACAACTACAAAATGGTAATGATCTTAGTAAAATTTTCTTATTTCAAACTAAAAAGAAACTTAGGGTTGTTCATTCGATTAAAAAGTCACCTAAGTATAAAAGTTTTAAAGCTGATTTACCTAACCAAGATGTTATAGATGAAATATTGGATAAAATTTCTCAAAATGGTTATGAAAGTCTATCTTCACGAGAGAAAGAAATCCTATTTAGGGTAAGTAGAGAAGAACAGGAATAATGTTAATTAAAAAAAAGAATTTAGGTTATTTCAGTAAGACCGTAATGCTTGGCAATGTAGCCGCGATACTAGCTCTTCTTTTGTGTTATTCAGCATCTATCATTAACCCTAAGTCCTTCTGGCCAATCTCCTTCCTGGGATTAGGCTATCTCCCAATCTTACTGATCAATGTAGGTTTCATTATATATTGGATTCTGCGAAAGCCAAAATTTTCGCTCCTTTCATTAATAGCCATTCTTGCAGGATGGAATTTAATGACGAAGCATATCACTTTTAGTCAGGTCACCTTGGATAAAAAAGAAGACTCTTCTTTAAGAGTGATGACTTATAATGTCCACATGTTTGAACCGATTCGTAAACCAGATACACCTGTCAAAGATCAGTTTACCAAAATAATTGAAGAGGTCAACCCGGACATCCTTTGTTTACAAGAATTTAGTAGTACCATAAAAGGAAATAAAAGATTTAGCGAAAAGATTAAAAAGAAAATCAATTTCGATAGCTATTATTTTGCGCCTTCCCAACAGAATGAGTATGATGCATACGGACAGATTATCTTTTCTAAATTTCCTATTATTAATTCGGGTTTAATCAAGAAAAACGAATACGGAATAAACCGAATTATTTATGTAGATATTGTAAAAAATGAAGACACAATAAGAGTTTACAATGTACACCTACGTTCTTTTGGCCTTCAGAATGAGGATAAGGAATTTATTCAAAACCCGAAAAGTGCGGATGGGAATGAAGAGACAAAAACCAAACAGGTAGGAAGGAAATTGAAATGGGCTTTTGAACATAGGAGCAACCAGGCTGAATCTTTATTTGAGCACATGAAAGAAACCGAATTTCCAAAGATTGTGATGGGCGATTTCAATGATACGCCAATGTCTTATTCCGCTAATTTAATTGGAAAGAACATGAAAAACGCTTTTCAGGAAAAAGGAAATGGTTGGGGTGTCACTCATTATGAGTTGCTTCCTATTCTACAAATCGATTATATTTTTTGTGAAAAAAAATTCTCAGTAAATAATTACCAGATAATTAAGAAAAAGCTTTCAGACCATTACCCGGTTTATGCTGATTTAAGCATAAATTAACTCCTAAATAAGCTAGCTAATAGTTCCTTCCAATTGATTTAATGCAGCTTCTACAAATGAATCAAATCGATTCTTAACCTTAAAATAGGCCTCCCTACCAAAATAATATCTACCTAATAATGCTTCAATATCACTTTGGATCAAATCATGTAAATCTCTTTGTTTTCTTGGAGAAATATTCCATCCCCTATCTGTTAGGAATTTTATGAAACTCGTGTATTCTGTGGTCGGTAAATTATACCCCTGAAGGAAATTTTCAATAGAATAAGCAGGAAGTTTCTTGGTAAACCTGCTATACACAAATTGTTCAATCAAGCTCGATTGAACTAAGTCCTTATAAAGTAAACTCACCTCATTAGAGTCAATCGGAATAATAACATCTGGTACAATACCACCTCCACTATATAATTTTTTACCCAATTGGGTTTGATAAGACTGAGCATGCGAATAGGTCGTATCTAAGGACCAAAGGCCATTATACATACTTGGATAATTGGCCATAGTAGACCAGTTGGGTGAATATTTCCGTTGTATGCTTCTGCCCAATGGGGTATAATACCTGGCAATACTTAGATTAATAGTTGATCCATCAGCGAAATCAAAAAGTTCTTGTACGGTTGCTTTACCGAAAGACCTTCTTCCGATCAGGACACCTCGGTCCCAATCCTGTACTGCCCCCGAAACTACTTCACTGGCAGAGGCTGTCCGCTCATTAATTAAAACCACCAATTTGCCTTGCGCATAACTTCCCTTACCTTCGGAAAGATAGTCTTGTCGAAATTCATGAGCTCCCTCGGTATAGACCATCAGGCGTTGATCTGCAAAAAATTCGCTGGCCAATTTAATGGCAATATGAAAATAACCACCACCATTATCACGAAGATCAAGGATGATGCTTTTAGCCCCTTGTTTTTTCAAATCAATTACCGCCGTTCTAAATTCCTCCGCAGTTTTTAAAGAAAATCGACGAATACGAATAAAGCCGATGGTTGGCTTCAACAAATAAGCAACATCTAAGGAACTCACATTTATTTGATCACGGATGGCTTTTAATGGTTCAGGCAATAAAACAGAATCCCTCTCGACAACCATCTGTACCTCTGACCCTCGCTTTCCACGCATTAATTTTTCAACCTCCTCTTTACTGACAGATATACCTGCGACTTGTCTTTTCCCAATTTTGAGTATTCTATCCCCGACCTTGAACCCGCCCTTATCCGCCGGACCATTTGTAATAACACCAACAACTAATAAGGTATCATTCAAGTTAAAGTATTCCATCCCAATTCCTTCAAATGTTCCCTCCAAAACTTCAGTTTGTGTTTTCGATTCCTTTGGAGTGAGAAAAGTGGAGTAAGGATCCAGATGGGAAATTAAATGGTTAATAGCTCCATTCTGGACAGAGTCCATATTAATACTATCAACATATCGATTTGAAATAAGGTCTACTACTTGTTGGATTTTATAGGAATTATCAGAAAGACCAATAGGCACAAGAGATCCACCGGTATTAAATCCTTGTTGGTCAGAATAGTTCTGCCCAAGGATTAGTCCCAACAGGAGCGTCGCGGCGTATGTCGCGGCGACAAATATATTTCTCTTTCTACCGTTCTGCATCTATGGTCTGGCCCACAAAATTACTCTAATAACATTTTGTTTAAAAGAAATTAATAATAAATATTTTATAACAATTAACAGTCCAAAAAAGACCTTATTTGGTAATAATTCCTCAATTTTCAATAATTTTACAGATAGATGCACGAATTAGAACCATATTATAATTGGCGAGATTATTATATCGCCTCAGAGGACGAAAGAAGCCCGTTTTTTGGAACGGTTTATAACGAGTTTGAGTTCGACAAACAAGTTTATAACTTCGTGCTACATCCGCAATGGGATTTCTTTGGATCACAAACGCTTTATCTCAAGATTCTATATGTTGAATATGAAAAAGGCTATTGCATTATCGAATTAATCGGAGAATGGAATGATGCCATTTACAATGATATCATGGTCTTAAAACGTGAATTGTTAGATCTTTTAATCGATGAAGGAATTAATAAATTCATATTGATTGGAGAGAATGTATTAAACTTCCATGCTTCGGATGATTCTTATTACGAGGAATGGTTCAATGATATTGAAGATGGCTGGATCGTTGGATTAAACTTTCGGGATCATGTCATTAAAGAATTTATGGATAATCATATCGATTACTACATCAATTTTGGCGAATACCTAAACAACTTCCCTTGGCGTACACTGAAACCTAAACAGCTATATCACCATATAGAAGAACACGTACAGCGCCGGCTAACTTAAAATTTCAGCTTAATAGCCTGGCATATTTTAGCTTAATTCTCTATTTTTCCTTAGATTTGCCAATAAAAATTTTGCAATTATGTCATTCAGAATAGAAAAAGACACCATGGGTGAAGTTCAGGTTCCTGCAGATAAATACTGGGGAGCACAAACTGAACGTTCTAGAAACAACTTTAAAATCGGACCGGCAGCATCCATGCCGCATGAAATTATTGAGGGTTTTGCTTATTTGAAGAAAGCAGCAGCATTTGCAAACTGCGATTTAGGCGTACTATCACAAGAGAAACGTGATGCTATCGCTGCAGTTTGTGATGAAATCTTAGCAGGAAAATTAGATAATCAGTTTCCATTGGTTATCTGGCAAACCGGTTCGGGTACTCAATCAAACATGAACGTGAATGAAGTTGTCGCGAATCGTGCTCAAGTGTTGGCTGGCGGAAAGATTGGTGAAGGAGAGCCTGTTTTGAAAGCAAATGACGATGTAAATAAATCTCAATCCTCAAATGACACTTTTCCTACCGGCATGCACATCGCTGCTTATAAAGCGGTAGCTGAGGTGACAATTCCGGGAGTAGAGAAATTACGGGATACCTTGAAGAAAAAATCTGAAGAGTTCATGAATGTGGTAAAGATTGGTCGTACGCACTTAATGGATGCTACACCGCTTACTTTAGGACAGGAATTATCAGGTTATGTAGCTCAACTTAACTACGGCATCAAAGCCGTAAAGAATACCTTAGCACACCTTTCAGAACTAGCTTTAGGAGGAACTGCTGTAGGTACAGGATTAAATACACCAAAAGGATATGATGTTCTTGTAGCGAAATATATCGCAGAATTTACAGGACTTCCTTTTATTACCGCAGAGAATAAGTTCGAAGCTTTAGCTGCTCACGATGCTATTGTAGAAACTCACGGTGCATTGAAACAATTAGCCGTGTCGTTGAATAAAATCGCAAATGATATCCGTATGTTAGCATCAGGTCCACGTTCAGGAATTGGCGAAATATTAATTCCCGAAAACGAACCTGGATCTTCTATCATGCCGGGTAAAGTTAATCCTACGCAATGTGAAGCATTAACGATGGTGGCTGCACAGGTTATGGGTAATGATGTAGCAATCACAATCGGCGGTACGCAGGGACATTATGAACTGAACGTTTTTAAACCGGTAATGGCGGCTAACTTCTTACAATCCGCACGTTTGATCGGAGATGCTTGTGTATCTTTCGAAGAACACTGCGCAAATGGTATTGAACCAAACTACGATAGAATCAAACAGTTAGTTGATAATTCGTTAATGTTAGTTACGGCATTAAATACAAAGATTGGCTACTATAAGGCCGCTGAAATTGCACAAACTGCCCATAAAACAAATTCTACTTTGAAAGAAACTGCCATCAAATTAGGATATGTTACTGCAGAAGAGTTTGACGAATGGGTGAAACCTGAAGAAATGGTAGGCAGCTTAAAATAACATAGTGAATAAAAAGAATAATATATATTCTAAAATAAAAGCATACCTATCGATCATGGTAGGTATGCTTTTTATTTTTTCGAGTTGCCAGCGTCATACTGACATGCAAGGCGAAGGCGCAGATTATTTGCAAGGGGTATGGATACAAGACAGCATTCCGGGGCAAGATCAGATGTTAAACTATACGCTGCATGAGCTAAGATTTATATGCGACTCGGTATATGCTATTATGCATGTAAGAAGTAAAGTGCAAAGTATTCCTGACAGTTGTTATAAAAACGGAGAATGGACAGAATATGCGAAAGCTGTTTATTCAGTACGTGGTGACAGCCTGATAACGGAAGGTGTATACACTAAACCAAACGGCAAACAAAAAATATCCGGTTGCTACAAACAAGGCCCCTATGGCCCCAGATTCTTAATCGCTCATAAAGGAAAAGATAGCCTCGTCCTTGAAAACAAATTTGACAGCAGGCCAATAATATTAAGAAAAACCGCAGATATTACTTGCATCCCCAAAAAGAGATGGGAGTTATAAAAAAATGTCGATCATTGCTGATCGACATTTTTTTATTAGTCTTTTATTAGTTTATTAACCTGTTATCATCGGATGACTTCAGAATATGAGTTTTAAGTTCTGTTTCCGCTTGCAGTAATTCAGTTTCTGCAACTTTACGTTTCTCACGACCTTCACGTTGAATTCTTAATACTTCTTCTATGGTAGTAATAATATCGGTATTCGCTTTTTTGATGGTGTCCATATCGATAATACCGCGTTCTGTTTCTTTTGCGACATTAATGGTAGCATCCTTCAACATTTCCGAATTCCTCCTCAACAGTTCATTTGTAGCATCCGTAACTGCGCGTTGTGCTTCCAGAGCACTTTGTGCATGTGCAATCCCGAGGGTTAATACCATTTGATTCTTCCATAATGGTAGCGTATTAACAATACTGGATTGTATTTTCTCCATAAGAGAACTGCTGTTGCTTTGAATCATCCTGATTTGAGGTGCCGTCTGCAATACCACCATACGGGTAAGTTTCAAATCATGTATTTTTCGTTCAAAACGAACTACATGCTGTTCCAAATCTTTATATTCCTGAACTTTATGCTGATCACCCGTCGACTCTGCCTCCGCTTTTAAGGCTGGTAAAGTAGTACTTATAACTTCCTGCAACTTCTCCTCTCCTGCTTGAATATGTAAAGATAAATCTTTGAAATATTGCTGATTTTGAACAAATAGCTTATCAAAGATATTGACATCTTTAGCCAAGTTTTTATAATGACCTTCCAGCTTCAATTCGATTGAGTGGATATTCTTCTCAACAGAAGCATATTCTGTACGCATACGACCAATCTTCTTCTTAATGTTGTCAAAGAAAGGAATCAGTGGCTTTTTATTTACACGTTCATCGAACTCACGGATTTCAGATCGAAGGTTTACCAGGATATCCTCGGCGCCTCCAAGATCCTTAGTACGTACTTGTTTTAAAATTTCATTCGAAAAATTACTCACATTACTTTGAGACCCTACTCCAAACTGGATAATATCAGTGGTAGAAGTTAAGTTGATTTTATCTTTATATTGCTTAATAAGTGTTTTCTCCTCTTCAGTGAAATTCACTTTTACTTCAGAAGGTTTATTATTTTGATCATCATCAAGATGTGTCAAATCTAAATTTGCCATATTATTCTTTTAAAAGGTTTCTACTTTTTAAGGTTTGTATATAGACATCCGTTTCTGCCGAAACATCCAACATCCCTAACTTAAATTGGTTTGTTACTTCTTGCTCTATTGCTACCGCAGCTTGACGAATAACGTTTTCCAGCTTCTTTTTAGATTCTAAAGTAATGCTATTGTTCAATTGTGCATTTTCTAATTCATCATACTGCATCAAAACATTAACTACTGTGGAATGTCTCACCAGAAACTTCTCAGCTTCACGTCTATCCTTCTTTTCCAATAGATTAAATAACCTCAATATATTATCAATATCCTTATGGATATTTCTGTTATTGATTTCTTTCCGCCAATGTAATAACCTTTCTACAAAAAATTGAGGGGTATCAATAGTCGGCGCTGATAATTCAATTCGTCTTTGAGAATTTATACTTGGAATCCAGTACAAATCCCGAACTTCTGAAAGCTCTAATCGCTGTAAATAAGGCTTGGCTTGATTTAATAATAAAGCGTTCCCCACGATGTAGGATAAAACAGACCCACCTAAAGTCAATAGCATCGCCTGACTTAGTGCACCGAAGAAAATTACAAAGGAGAACAAAAGTCCTAATTCTATTGCCAGAAAAAGCCATGCTGTAATCATCCATGAACGTACCTTTGATTTCTTCGCTTGCGACATCATCACCAATGGGTGAATATGTATTGGCAAAGGCAGAAACATCAGGATAGACAAAAATGTCCACACCAGCTGCTTGATTTCCCAAGGTCTACTTTTTTTCGTTGCCCAACCCATTCTCTAAATTTAATTATTTTTATAAAAATACACCAATTCTTATTCCAATGAAACTTTTCCGCTTGACAATTAGGTAATTGGCACAAAAAAACCTGCCATTACGTCATTTTTATCGGTGAATCCCCTTCCATTTCTCTTATTAACCTTAATGTCACCTCATAGGGCCTACGTTTTTCCCATCGAGAAATAAGCCATGCAATGAAACTTAAATTGAATATATCTTTGTTTTCATCTAATTGTAACATAGCATAAACAGATTGCTGAAAGCTTTGTTGGAAAATCAAATCAGGTTTATTAAGATATTTTTCTACCAAAGTTAAAAATTGCAGCACTCGGTCTTCCTTAATTTGTAAAAGATAACTTCTGTATCTTCTTCGGAAACTCTTTAATCGTGAAATTGCCAATTCTATATTATCAAATTGTGCCTGTAGTAATATTTCCATCACATTTTTCCGAATAGTCCACAGCATTCCTAATTTTTTCTCATACCAAGCATCTGTATGGGTAAGCCTGGACAAGTATTTCAGTGCACTATCATCATGCAATTGTGCCAAAAACATCGCCTTGGATAAAATTAAATCAACAAGATCCTCCTGCTTTGTTTGCTTGGGCAAATTGTTTAAAGCATAATCTATCGTATCAAGAGCTTCCCGAAAATGTCCTTGAAAATTATAGTTTAACGAATATAGGAGTTGCTGCCTTAAAAAATGAAGCCCTTTATATTGTTTATGGCTTTCAAGTAAGTCATCCATTTGACTCAAAAACTGCAAACTTTCTACAAATGACTTATTTCTAAAACTGAAGTTGGCCAAATAGTAGAGAATATGTAAATGATAGAATACCTGAGCGTGGTTATTGAGCTTTTGTTGTTGAATAAACTGATGACTCTTTTTTAGATACTTTTCTACTAATCCATAATTCTGTTGAATAGCAGCATATTCATTTGCAATATATAGTATTTGATAAAGTGATTTATAATTCATCAGATCCAACATATTAATCTGAAAATGTTTAATCGTTTTCTCAATCACTTCAGAGAGGTTCACAATCTTTCCTTTGAGATGGATATCGTTCAGTTCTTTTCGCAGAGATGCATAAGCAAGCCGTAGTTTCGCTTCTCTTTGCATATGACTCTGATTTATCTGGAATTTTTCCGTCAGTACATCTAGGTTGATATGTTCATCTAAATGAGAAAACTGCAATCTCAATAACAAGATTTCATTTAATAAGCTAAATTGCTCCTGACTCTTTGCTAACTCCTCTGCCTTATCCAACGATTTGAATCCGATCTTAATCAAGTTATTTTCAAGTAAGAAACGTGCAACTACCAAGTGTCTCAGTAACTCATAGATTTCATGGTTATTACTTTCAAAAGTCCGCTGAGAAAGGAATAATAATAAATTATCATGTAACCTTTTTCTTAAAGCATGGTATGCGTCTTTATTTTTTGACTTTTTATATAAACCATTTATAGCTTTTATATCGTCAGTTTTTATCAAATCAAATAACTTAATGTTTTTCACATCATTTCGCTTATTCCTTCTTTCTAAATATGTTTTAAAATCAGATACATCCTGATCATTAAGTAGATGAATAAGTTCAGCCAGAGAATCCATATCGTATTTTATTTGAACAATAATAGGTTAAATATACACTTTATATCATCAGTTTTACTTCGTTATTAGCTTTCCATAATTAATTTTCTACCCGACATTTGAAATATATTAATCATTAAAACATAAAAAAATGGAACCGCTAAACAACAAAACAGAGGAGCTTACAACTCCAATCCAAAATGTAGATGAGACTACAACCGGTTTCAAACCGACAGGTGCATTCATAGGCGCATCATGGTTTGCATTATTAACCGGTACAGTGGGTTATTGTATTGGTCTTTGGAATGCAACAATGGAACTAAATGAAAAGGGATATTATTTTGTAATCATCCTCTTTGGATTATTCGCCGTAATCTCCGTACAGAAAAGTGTTAGGGACAAAGCTGAGGGCTTGCCTGTTACTGAACTATACTATGGCTTGAGCTGGTTTGCTACCCTTGCATCCATATTACTATTGATTATAGGACTATGGAATGCCGATTTACTTCTCAGTGAAAAAGGCTTTTATGCTATGTCGTTTATTTTAAGTGTTTTCTCGGCGATTGCAGTGCAGAAAAACACACGTGACGCTAAATTATTTAAGGAAGAAAAGATATAACTTAGCGGTTACCCCTGCAGTATTCATTCGTGAAGCTGTAGGGGTTTAATGCTAATTATTTAGTAAATCAATTACCTTCATTAGATCAGCATGAAAGATATAGAAAGAAAAGACCTTCAGCTTTTATCGAAAAATAGCGACATGAGTGAAAAGACCTTAAATCATAGCCTACGTGAATTTGTTTATCCTACTGAGGATAAATGGTCAAGATTTATACAAATACTGTTATTAACATTAGGTATTGGGCTTATGGCAACAGGAATTGTATTCTTCTTTGCTTACAACTGGGATCAATTAGATAAATTTATAAAATTAGGTCTTGTACAAGGATTGGTTGTAATAACAATTGCACTAACCTTAATATTGAAGATTGAGCCTTTATATAAAAACATTCTCCTATCTGGCGGCGCAATTCTGGTTGGTGTCATGTTCGCTGTATTTGGACAGGTGTATCAAACAGGTGCCAATGCGTATGATTTTTTTCTCGTCTGGACCCTATTTATATGTCTTTGGGTATTTATCTCCGATTTCCCACCACTTTGGATCTTCTTCCTAGGCTTAATCAATTTAACAATTTACCTCTATTGGATTCAGGTCGCAAGAAATTGGGATTTCATTTATTTATCAGCAGGATTGTTCGTATTAAACGGTTCTGTTCTTTTAATATCCGCTTGGTTAGCCACGCAGAAACAAAAAAAGATCCCTGACTATTTCACAAACCTAATAGCCATAACTACCGCAGTATGGTCTGTACTTAGTAATGTTAACTGGATTATGAGACCAAATTACTCATTCACAGAAATAGCACCAATCATAGCAGCTTCGATTCTTTTTTATGCTATAGGTATTCGTTATGGCACTCAACAAAAAAGTGTTTTCTATCTAGGTCTTATACCATTCTGCTTAATTATTATTTGTTCAGCAGCATTACTTCGACTTAATGAAGGGATGGAAATGCTCCTGATTGTGACACTGTTTATTATTACATCAGTAAGTGCTGTCATTTTTAACTTAATTAAAATACAGAGAAAGAATTCTTATGAAAAATAAACAAGAAATTCATGAAATAATAGATCGTGTTCAATCTAAGATTGGTCATGATGTATCAGCTGATATTCCTGCATTGGAGATCGCATATCAGGATGAAAGAAATGGACAACCCTTAACCATCAAGATACTTTCAATTCTAGGTGGGGTTCTGGCAAGCCTGGCTTTTGTCTTATTTTTATATTTAAGTCGATTAGATAGGTCTCAGTCTGCAATGTACATTTTTTCAGCTGCGTTCTTTCTTGTATCGATTGGAATCAACAAACGGTATGATAAAGTTATATTAGACACTATATCTGTTTGTTTGTACATCTTGGCATACGTGCTTTTTAGCATTGCCTTGAATATGCACACAATAATTACCCCATATCTTACGACCACCTTTTTTTTAATATTTGCACTAATTACACTTTTGATATGTAGGAGCTACATCCTCACATTTTTATCCGTTCTAATATTTTTCGGCAGTTGCATTCATATACTGTTTGACACAAAGAACGATAGCTTGCTTCACCTATTAATTATTGCTTTGGCCTCTTTAAACTGTTATATGATGCTTAATGAGGCGAAAATAATGACCTTGAAAAGAACACTAGCAAATCGGTATTTAGCCATTAGAACAGGTTTGGCAGTTTCCCTATTAATGAGTTTGTACTTTGTAAGCAGACAAACACTTATAGATACAAACTTCCAGTATAATTGGCTTTGCTCTGCCGGACTAATATTCCTGATAATATGGATAATCAACACGATTTTAAATCAATTTGACAGAAAACAAACAGATAAGAAGATATTAATTTTTGTAGTGGTATTAATCAGCTTAGGGTTTACGGCCATGTCACCCGCCATCACTGGTGCTTTACTTTTGTTGCTTTTGAGCTTTAAAGTCAATTATAAGACAGGAATTGCATTAGGAATTATCAGCTTCATCTACGCCATTGGAATATTTTACTACGACCTGAATATGAACCTATTACATAAATCGATGACTATGTTTCTGGCTGGTTTATTCTTTTTACTTCTATACCTATTGATCTTCAGAAAATCTACACATCATGAAAAAGCTTAGTATCATATTGATTGTTATAAATCTAATCGCGTTGTTGGGATATTTTAATTATAGCATACAACGGAAGGAGAAAATTCTAAATAACGGAACGTTAGTATTATTGAAATTAGCACCTGTGGATCCTAGATCATTGATGCAGGGTGATTATATGCGCTTATCTTATGACATCAGTCAGAATGTATTTCTGGATAGTATTCCTAGAAGGGGATATGTAGTTTTGAATATTGACAGTAACCAAATCGCTCACAAGATTCGCTATCAGCAAAATAGGGAACCCTTGAACCCAAATGAATATTTAATTGAATATAGCAGCCCTGACAATTGGGCTTTGAATATTGGGGCAGAGTCTTATTTCTTTGAAGAGGGAACTGGAGAAAGATACGAAACAGCTCAATATGGCGGATTAAAGATCGATAAAAATGGAAACAGCTTATTGGTTGGTCTTTATGACAAGGACTTTAATAAGATAGAATAGTAGATTACGTAGGTTGGTTTAAAGTTAAGTTCATAAAAAAAAGGGCTTCCGCGATGGAAGCCCTTTACAATTTCTTTATGATCTAAAATGGTAAATCATCGTCATCAGAAGCATTTGCAGAAATATCTACCGGAGGCATATCCGCATAACCTGGTGTTGGCGCAGCTTGTGCTGTATTAGCTAATTTAGTTACTCTCCATGCAACAAGTGAATTGAAATAAGTAGTAATACCTTCTTTGTTAGTCCAAGGACGTCCACGAAGATTGAAAGATACCTCTACTTCATCACCTATGGCTAGATTATCAAATATGTTTACTCGATCTTGTGTTGATTCAAAACGAATATATTCTACAAATTGTGGGTTCTCAGCATAGGCAACGATCAAATCTCTCTTTTTGAAAGATTCAGTTACTTGTTGAGTCGCTCCTATTTCATGTACTTTTCCTCTTATTTCCATAGCTTATCTATTAAACCGTAAAATTAAACATTTTTTGCTAAGAGAATAAGTAACTTTGCATAAATATGGCAGAAGTTTTCAACAAAAAGAACAAGGTAATCATCACTTGCAACCGAAGGTTATCTCCTTACCTAGAACAAGAAGTCCGTGAATTAGGATTTGATATCAAACGTGCTTTCAATACCGGAGTAGAGATACAAGCATCTGTAAATGAATGCATAAAACTAAATTTAAACCTACGCATTGCAAGTCAGGTTTTATACGAATTAAAGTCTTTCAAAGCAAAGAATGCGGATGAGCTTTATAAGCAATTAATGGGTATTGCCTGGGAAGACCTTATCCCCATTGATGGTTATTTTACCGTAACATCCAATGTTCATAATGAAACCATTACTACTCCTTTATTTGCCAATGTAAAAGTAAAGGATGCGATTGTGGATCGTATAAAAGAGCGAAAAGGAGTCCGTCCTAATTCCGGTCCTGATTTAAATAGAGCTGTTATTCATCTACACTGGATAGAAGAACGCGCCGAGATATTTTTAGACACTTCCGGCGAAACACTTGCCAAACATGGATACCGGAAACACCCTGGTAAAGCCCCAATGTTGGAAGCTTTAGCTACAGCTACCATCATGGCAACTCAATGGGATGGAAAATCACCTTTCGTAAATCCCATGTGTGGCTCCGGCACATTAGCCATCGAAGCTGCCTTAATGGCTCAAAACAGAAAACCCGGACTGCAACGCATGAATTATTCCTTTATGCACTTCATTGGTTATGATGAAGAAGTTTTCTTTGAGGAGAGAAGAATAATAAAAGATATTACAGATAAAACCAATTTACCACATATTATTGCCTCTGATATTTCTTCTGAGGCCATCGAAATCTCCAAGCTAAATGCGCGCACAGCTGGCGTGGAGCACCTTATTGAATTTGAAGTTTGTGATTTTGAAAAAACCACCATTCCTGAGGGTGATGGTGTAATTATGTTTAATCCCGAGTATGGTGAACGACTTGGCGTACACAGCAGATTGGAGATTACCTATTCCAGAATTGGTGATTTTATGAAGAAAAACTGTAAAGGATATCGAGGCTACATCTTTACAGGAAATCCGGACTTAGCCAAAAAGATAGGATTGAGGGCATCCAGAAGATTTGAATTCTTTAACGGAAAATTAGATTGCAGACTTTTACAATACGAATTATACGATGGCTCTAAAGACAGATTACCAGACGGAAATAATTAATAAAACAGCTGAATTCGTTGAGGATAAACTGAAAGATGCAGAATCCGGACACGATTGGTGGCATATCCTAAGGGTATGGAACAATACCAAACTCATCTTAAAAGAAGAAAAAGCTGATGATTTCGTTTGTGAACTGACTGCCTTGTTACATGATATTGCAGATAGTAAATTTCATAACGGCGATGAAAGTATTGGACCAAAGGTTGCTGCGGAATTTTTAAACAGCCTTGGAGTCGATCCCAAAACAGTTGATCATGTTCAAAAGATTATTTTGAACATGTCTTTTAAAGCCTCTTTGGGGGAAGTTTCTTTTCATTCAAAAGAATTGGAGATTGTTCAGGATGCTGATCGTCTGGATGCTATAGGTGCTATAGGAATCGCCAGAGCTTTTAATTATGGCGGTTTTAAGAATCGAGAAATCTATAACCCGAATATTCCTTTCGAGGAAAATCAAAGTAAGGAAGCTTATAAAAACACCACAGCTCCTACTATAAATCATTTCTACGAGAAACTATTATTATTAAGGGATAAAATGAATACCGCTGCGGCGCGTAAAATTGCAGACGGGAGACATGAATTCATGGAGACCTTTCTGCAACAATTTTATGGTGAATGGAATCGTAAGCAGTAAGTTTAATAATTTCTTAATATAATTTGGGTAAATTCGGAGTATGTTTCAAAAAACATGCTCCGAATGATTGCTAAACATCTATACAAATTTATTGCATTCTGCATCTGCCTATTTCCTACCCTAGTCTTCTCTCAAGACCTGGATTCCCTACAAATTGTACAAGCTAATTGGAATAAAAAGGAAATTAAAAAAGGTGTTATTTGGCACCAAGGACACTTTGACAACTTATTCAATGGCGTTCAGGAAATCAATTGGGTGGAAATTGATCTCAAAAAACACAAAAAACATATCCATATTGCCGGCGATTCCTCAAAACTTAAACCCACATCCTTATTTGCTGAAGAAAACAACGCCTTAATAGCCATTAATGCATCCTTTTTCGATATGAAAAACGGGGGTTCTGTAGACTTTATTAAAGTGGATAATCAGCTGATTAATAAGGGTAATAAACCTTCAGAACGGGCAAATGCTATATTCAGTATTTCTAAAAAAGATATCAAAATAGAAAAATCAAGCCAAGAAGCCACGGTCGAATCTAAAGCTCATTCCATATTGCAGGCAGGACCATTATTGATTGAAGGGAACAAGTACGTTCAACTAGAGAAAAATCCTTTCAATGATAATCGACACCCAAGAACAGCTATTGCAATTACCAATAAGGATAAACTCATTTTATTAGTGGTCGATGGAAGAAATAGTCAAGCCTATGGCATGAATCTGATAGAATTAAGTAAAATCTTTAAATGGCTTGGAGCTAAAGATGCTATGAACCTTGATGGTGGCGGAAGTAGCACTTTATATATAAAAGACGCTAGTCCCAATTCTATTGTCAATTATCCGTCTGACAACAAAAAGTTCGATCATGAAGGTCAACGATCTGTTGCCAATATTATATATTTTAAATAAACGTTTCACAATAATGAAAAAACAGGTATTACTAGTAGCTATGACAGCTTTATTCCATGTGGGTCTATTTGCCCAATCGTCTATTATCGCTCACAGAGGAGCTTGGAAAAACACAAAAGTTCCACAAAATTCTATTGCATCCTTAGATGCTGCAATTGCGCAAGGCGTTTGGGGAAGTGAGTTTGATGTTCATTTAACAAAAGACGATATCTTGGTCGTATGTCATGATCATAATTTCTATGGATTAGAAATAGAGCAATCGACCTATCAAGAATTACTTGCTAAAAAACATCCAAATGGAGAGTCTATTCCTACAGCTGAAGAATATATAAAAGAAGGATTAAAACAAAAAAACACCAAACTGATATATGAACTAAAGACAAGTCAAATTGGTAAAGCAAGGACATTACAAGCAGTTGAAGCATCATTGGCACTCGTTAAGGAATTAAAAGCAGAATCCCTTGTAGAATACATTGCTTTTGATTGGGATGCCTGTTTAAAATTTAGAGAATTAGATAAAAAAGTAAAGATTCATTACTTAAATGGTGACAAAACACCAGCAGAAGTAAAGGCCGCTAAGTTAACCGGTGTTGATTATCATTACAGCGTATTTCAAAAAAATCCAACCTGGATTAAAGAGTTTAAAGCATTGAAATTAAAGACCAATGCCTGGACTGTGAACAAGGAAGAAGATATGAAATTTGTGATTGATCAAAAGGTTGATTTTATTACTACAGATGAACCTGAATTATTGAAAACTGTATTGAAAAAATAAAATGAAAAAGATACTAATTTGCCTAAGCTTAGTGTTATCCCTTGGAATGAGCTATGCTCAACAAATGAATATAGCTACTTTTAATATTCGTTTAAAAAATACAGGGGACACAGGAAATCTTTGGGATGACCGTAAAACATACTTAACAGATCTTATCAAATTCCACGAATTTGAAATCTTCGGTGTACAGGAAGCCTTCAAAGATCAATTGAATGACATGACTGCGAATCTTCCGGATTTCAAATACATCGGAGTAGGACGAGATGACGGAGCTGAAAAAGGAGAGCACTCTGCAATCTTTTATAATACAAAACGTTTTTCAGTAAGTGAATCCGGGACATTTTGGTTATCCGCCACAGATACAAAAACTCCTAATAAAGGATGGGATGCTGCCCTACCTAGAATTTGTACCTGGGGAATCTTCAAAGATAAAGTCAGCGGTAAGAAATTTATCTTTATGAACACGCACTTTGATCATGTTGGTGTTGAAGCAAGACGCGAAAGCGCCAAGTTAATACTCGCTAAAGCAAAGGAATTTGCTAAAGATCTTCCTTTAATCTTAACGGGTGACTTTAATGTAAATGAAACAAATGAAGCCTATTTTACCCTTGCAAAAAGCGGCGTCGTACAGGATGCACATGAATTAGCCGAAATCGTATATGAACCGAACTCTTCTTTCAATGGATGGGGCAAATCATTAAAACCAAAAGGAAGAATTGATCATATCTTTATCACAAAACCTTTTAAGGTTCGTAAATACGGTATCCTCACAGATACATATATGGGTAAATTCCCATCCGATCATTTCCCTGTTTACGTAGAATTAAACTGGAAATAACCACAAATAATTAAAAATGCTTCAGAAATGAGGCATTTTTTTATATATCCTGTTAAATTTGCACCTTTAATTATACTTAATTATCATAAGAAATGAAGACTTTAAAAAAATTAGTTGCATTGGGAATTTTAGGTTCATCACTAGTATTATCAAGTTGTGATACCTTAAACCAAGGCGGATTTACTTTACCTTCTCAAGGAACCGGAACCGCAACTAACAATACCGGAGGCTCTGCAAGCTCCCAGACTTCAAACGGCAATATTACACAAGCAGAAGCAACTACCGGGATTAAACAAGCTTTAAATAGTGGCCTACAAGAAAGTATAAAGACCTTATCTGTAAAAGACGGCTTTTTAGGGGACGCGGCTGTGAAAATCTTAATGCCGGATGAAGCTAAAAAAGTGGAATCAGCATTAAGGGCTATTGGAATGAATAGTCTTTGTGATCAATTTATATCCAGCATGAATAGAGCAGCTGAATCTGCAGTAAAAGAAGCGTCTTCGGTTTTTGTTAACTCGCTATCTAAAATGACGGTGACAGATGCTTTCAATATCCTGCTTAGCGGCCAGCAAGATGCAGCAACTAATTTCTTCAAAAGATCTACTTCCTCAGAATTGACTACAAAATTCAGTCCTATTATTGAGTCAGCAATGGGCGCCAATAAGGTTACAACCTATTGGAATCAATTAACAACTGCTTATAATAAGCTACCTTTAAGTAATAAAATCGAAACAGATTTAACTGCTTATGTAACGCAGAAAGCCATTGATGGACTTTTTGTTAAAGTGGCTGATCAGGAACTGAAAATCCGTCAAAATATAGGCTCCTCAAGAAATACCGGAATATTGGATAAGGTCTTTGGTTGGGCAGATAAACAATAATAAGAAATCGAATTTCTAAAGTTCAACATAAACTTCATCCATTCTAATTGATGATAGATTTTATGAAACTAAGTATCATTAGATTCTTGAACAGTAGGCTTGGGTAATATTCATTAAAAAAAATAAAAAATCCGGAGTCTTTAGACTCCGGATTTTTTATTCTCATTTTTCTAGAAGTATTAATTAATTAATGCCTTTCTTCTTTCTAATTCTGCTTGTAGGCTTCTAAACCATTCCTGATATACTAACGGTTCATAAATCATTAGCTCGTTACTTTGCTTATTTCTTGTCCCCCAACTGCCATTAGTAGTTGTTTCAGCCCCTTCATATAGAGTTATCTTCACTTCCGTAATATCTTCATTTATAGGCTCTATATAGAACATCACTTTTGAAGTATTTGCATCTTTGGACGTGCCAACTAAAAATCGTTGCATAGCAGCATTTTTATTCTCTATTCGTTTACTTGCATTAATTAAACCAGTCTCTTTATCCGCTCTTTCAACTATATAGCTTTCCGACTGAAGCAAACTTATAGTAGATTTAAAAATTAATTCATAATCTGTTTCAAATTGCTTCGTTGTCATCATTTTCACCTCTGCGGGAAATTTAGTAACCATCTTGGTAGCACATGAAGTAAGAATAAACACAAATGCGATTGAATAAAATATTGTTTTCATTTTATGTATTTAGAAATTAAAATGCTGTGGAAATAACGGAATAATCTTCAACGACATCTTCCCCATTAAAAGTAATAATCAAGTCAAATGATTTGCTGCTGCTACTTTGACTAGCACGTTGACCTGCAAAAAAATCGCTCTGTCCCGATTTATTCTCAACTGACATTTTATTATAGCTCCAAACTTCCTTATTTGACTTGTTCTTGGAAACAAGATTAGGCGAACCAAACAATTTCAAAACTTCATCTTGAGTAGTAGATCCTTTAATAATTTGATTTGTAACCACTCCAAAAGTAAGGTTACTTTTTTGTGCGTTTTCACTTGTACCATATTTATAACTAGTACAGCTGCTCATCCCAAACAATAGGACAATAAAGGGCAAATATTTATTCATAAATTATTGATAATTAAATTTTTTATAGAAATGAGGCGTCTTAATATTAACGTATTTAACATTTACAATAATCATGTTTTTATAGTTATAAGAAAATGATGATTATCATTTTCTTATAACTATAAAAACAAACAAACTATCTTACAGAGATCAATTTGAAAACACTTTTGATTTCTGTAGCTTAATTCCTACACAAATGTATTTGGCTCTCTCCTAAAAAAATAAAACATTGGATTTCATAAAATACCATAGGGTTTGATAATACAGAAAGCCATTGATGGACTTTTTGTTAAAGTGGGCAGATAAACAATAATAAGAAATCGATTTTCTAAAGTTCAACATAAACTTCATCCATTCTAAATAGATGACTGTTTTTTGTAGCTAAAGACCTATTTAAATTTGTAGTTTTGTGACATGGAAATTAATACTATAAAAGATTTTCAAGTTGCTGAAAATTTTACCCGATACGTACAGGTAGATACCCAATCTAATGCTCAATCAAGCACTGTACCTTCTACAGAAAAACAAAAGAATTTAAGTCGTATCCTGGTTGAGGAATTAAAATCAATCGGTATTGAAGATGCCCACCTCGATGATTTAGGATATGTGTATGCAACAATACCATCAAACACCGACAAAAAAGTTCCTGTTATATGCTTTTGTTCCCATGTAGACACTTCTCCTGATTCTTCAGGAACAGATGTTAAACCCTTAATTCACAAAAATTACCAAGGTCAGGATTTAGTTTTACCGGATGATCCTAAAGTCATTATCAAATTCGCTGAACATACGGATCTAAAAGACCAAATAGGTAATGACATCATTACTGCCAGTGGCAAAACACTATTGGGGGCTGATGATAAAGCCGGTGTAGCAGAGATTATGGATGCCGCAAGAATATTAATGGCAAATCCGGAAATAAAACATGGTGATATTAAGATTCTTTTTACTCCTGATGAAGAAATTGGAAGAGGTGTGGATCATGCTGATCTTAAGAAATTAGGAGCCGAATATGCCTATACCATGGATGGCGAAAAAGCTGGAACCTTAGAAGATGAGACCTTCTCCGCCGATGGTGTTAAAATAAAGATTCAAGGGGTTTCAATTCACCCGGGATATGCTAAAGATAAAATGATGAGTGCAATAAAAATTGCGTCGGAAATCATCTGCAGTCTCCCTAAAGACAGGTTATCTCCCGAGTCTACTTCTGGCAAGGAGGGATTCGTACACCCTACGAATATCGAGGGAACTGTTGAAGAGGCAACATTGCATTTCATTGTTCGTGACCACGACACGAAGAAGTTAGCTTCACATGAATCGGAACTGGAATGGGTTGTTAAAAATGTTATTTACAAATACCCCGGGGTAGAATATAGCTTTGAAGTAACCGAGCAATACCGCAACATGAAAGAAGTCTTAGACCAACATCCCCGCGTAGTAGACATAGCGATGATGGCTATTGAACGTTCTGGTATGACAGCTGTAAAGAGAAGTATACGCGGAGGTACCGACGGATCCAGACTTTCTTTTATGGGTCTTCCATGTCCCAATATATTTGCAGGAGGGCATGCCTTTCATGGTAAGCAGGAATGGGTATCTATTCAGGATATGCAAAAAGCGGTCTTGACCATCCTCCATATTGTAGCGCTTTGGGAAGAAGTTTCTTAATTTAGGGAATCCAGAGAAATTCAACACTATTAATAATTATAGAATAAGGAAATTAAAGATAATACTATGTATCAAAACGAAGTTTTAAAGACGATTCATTTAAGAAGAGCAGTATTCCAGGCGAACTATACAGATCAAGAGATAAGTCGTGAAGATATTTTAACAATATTAAACGCTGCCAATGCGGCCCCTACTCATAAAAGAACACAACCATGGCGCTTTGTTGTATTCCGCAATGAAGGCTTAGTACGCCTGGGTGAGGAGTTGGCTAGAATTTATAAATCCGTTACACCGGCAGAAAAATATACCGAACTAACGGAACAGAATATGGCAAAGAAAGCTACTCAATCCAAGGCGGCTATTGCTATTGTCGTAAATTACACCGGTGAATTACCTGAATGGGAAGAATTGGCTGCTACTTCATGTGCAGTTGAAAACATGTGGTTGGCCGCTACATCCATTGGAATCGGTGGATATTGGGCAACGCCCGGATTAATCAATCACATTGCTCCCTTCCTGAACTTAGAAGAAAACCAACGTTGTATTGGATTCTTCTATATGGGTCATCATGAGTCAGAACCAAGAGATGCAGTTAGAAACCCAATAGAAGATAAAATTCGTTGGGAAGAATAATATAACACAAAGAGCTGCAAAAATTGCAGCTCTTTGTGTTAATTACTAAAAACATCTATACATATACATTAATCGCTTACGACGATAATCATTCCAGCTTTTCCTCCTGTCCATCGCACCTTCTGTTGTATAAAGGAAGATACAATTTCGCTCAGTTCAGGACTATTTGAAGAGCTTATCAGAATATCTGTCGGTTTTCCATTATCAATATTAAAAGTTAATTGTATCTCTCCTGCACTGTCAAAATCTCTGATTTCTGAATTCAGCTCCTCGTTAAATTGTTCCCAACCTTGCTGTGGAGTCGCATCAGTACCATCAAAAACAGTAGTGTTAATCCTCATTTCTTGTTCCATCAAGATCACATCGGTATTTTTCTCTACTTTTGTGTTGTTAAGGTGCTTAAACAAGATTAAAGAACACGCTACCAGAAACAATACCGCTGCGGCCAATCCCAAAGTAAGTCTTTGCCAGTTATAAAACCTTCGATTTTTATCTACCGCTTTAGCCTCAATCTTTCGTGCTAACCTTTGTTGCAATAAGCTTAACTGATGAGAATCTACCCCACGCTGAAGTTTATATCCATCAATGGCATCTTGTAAAAAGGGATCGCTTAAAGCTTCTCGCTCTATCTCATACATCTCCTCTTTACTCATCAGACCCGCGACGTAATTATGAATTCTTGTCAATTGGTAATTATTTTCCATCACTTTCTCTCCATACAAATTTTAAGATTTCGCCTGCCATTTTGTATATAGCTTTTTACTTTCGCTATATCAAAACCTGTTTGTTCAGCAACATCTTTATAACACTTTTGTTCTAAATAAAATAAGCGGATGCACAACTCTTGTTCCTGGTTTAATCCCGCGATGCAAGTCTCAAGTTTCTCATAATCCCCCTCTGCCCATTTCCGTTCGTCTTCTCCACTCAGCATTTGCTCCGATTCATATAGATTATCTTCTATATCAACCTTCGTAATTTGCTTCGCTTTTCTCAATTGCATTAAACAATAGTTGCGCGCATAAACATATACCCAACTCTTGAAATTATCCACCTCATATACGCGCAACTTATTTATCAACTCATCAAAGATCTGCATCACTGCATCCTGACTTTGCTCTACATCCTGAAGGTATTTGTAGCACACACCATATAATAATGACATATATGGAGAATACAACTTTCCTAAGGCATCCAAATTGCCTGTTTGCTTATAATGTTGTAATAACTGTTTTTCGTCCATGCTACTTACGCTTCATCTATATGATGATTTCAAGTCTTAATTTGCATAAATTATTTCAAATATTCTATTTCAAAAAAAAACCTCCTTTAAGAAAACTTAAAGAAGGTAGGTCTATATTTATAAAATAATTTATCCGAATAAAGTCATTGCTATTATCAAGGTCACTATGATATTGAAGGTTTGTGCAATAAGGAAAGCGTAAAGCGGTTTTTTATTATCCTGTTTAAATAGGTCCTTAAAGTTGGTCTCTAAACCGATCGAAGTAAAGGCTAGCGCAAACCATAATCCTTGTAAACTTTTCAGACTTCCTTTAACTGCTGCTGTCGTTTCGGGAGAGATCACAAATGAAAATAACAAAGAAACAAATACAAAACCTAACACAAACTTGGGGAATCTATCCCAAATCAATTTCAATGTTGGTTTATCTTTCTTGGTCTTATCATCTACCGATTTAGAATAAGTCCAGTAAATACTAATAAAGAAAGCTGCAATTCCTAAAAGTACATTTTGTGAAAACTTCACAATAGTACTGATTTTTAAAGCTTCCTCTCCTACTAATGTACCTGATGCAGCAACAGCACCAGTAGTATCAATACTTCCTCCTAACCATGCCCCGGTCACTTCCTGTGATAAGCCCATTAAATCTGCCAGATATGGCATAAAAATCATCATAGGAACGGCTGTTATCAAGACCAAAGAAATAACATAAGAAAGTTTTTTATTATCACCCTCAATAGCTCCTGACGTAGCAATCGCTGCCGAAACACCACAGATAGAAACAGCACTGGATAGCATCAGTGACATCTCCTTGTCAATCTTCAATTTCTTACAAACCCAGAAAGCAAAATACCAAACAGAAACTACAACAACCAGTGCCTGAATAAGTCCCAAAGAACCTGCTTTCAGAATATCTCCGAAAATAACGGCTGTTCCTAATAGAACTAACCCAATTTTCACATATAATTCTGTGTTTAAAGCTTCCTTAAACCAGGTAGGTAATTTAAAGAAATTACTAATGATTAAACCGATCGTCAAACTAAAGATAACTGCCTCTAAATTAAAGCTTCTAACACCTGAATTCCCGGTTATAATCAAAGCAAGAAGTGTGAGGATATAGACAATGGGGAAAACAATTAATAAAGTCTTTAGATTCTTTTTCAATAAAACAGCACCGATTATAGCTGTGATATACACTAAAAGGAATTGAAGCCCCATAGCTCCAAGATTTTGACTGGAAAGTACTTTAGTAGTAAGTTCTTGAGAATTGGACCAGTCGAAGTGGGGAACAGGAATAATAACTCCAAATAAAGCGAGCGCTATTATTCCAAGACCTAAAATAACAACTACCCAATCCTCGGAAAGTTCATTTTTTTTATCAGACATGTATAGTTTTAGTTGATTTACTTGTTAATTGATCAAATGCGGCCTGAATATAGGGAAATTTAAAATTAAAGCCATTTCTCAATGTTAAAATTGTTGTTACAGGAACCGATTCCAATAATAAAGAAGGATCAACACCCTTGACAAAAGCACCAATTCTAGCAAGTGGCTCCGGCAAAGGCAAGCCTATTGATTTCCCACTAGCATCTCGCAACGCTTTCATAAATTCAGCATTAGAAACCGGGTTAGGACTACATGCATGATAAATAGCTTCCCTTTTCTCAGCATGTATAATCCAGTCTACTAAGCGGACAAAATCCTCTTCATGTATCCAGGATATCATCTGTCTTCCATTTCCAACTTTACCTCCCAATCCATATTTTGCTAAGGGATACAATTCGGCAAACATGCCGGACTGCTTACTTAATAAGGGACTCATCCGTAGGATCACTTTTTCTGTATTCGGCGTATCAGCATCTATAAATACCTGTTCCCAATCCTGAGCTAATTTTCCTAAAAAATCTTCAGCGTAAGCTCTACTTGTTTCATTCTGAACTTCCTTTGCACCATTAAATATCGAAACCCCCGAGAAATTTATCCAAAGTTTCGGAGGGATTTGAAGTGCTGAAATTGCTTCTCCCAATGCCTTCGTAGGTTCTATTCTAGAGCTTTTCAACAAGCTTTTATTTCGGGCGGTGAATCTTCTATTAATTGACAGACCCGCAAGATTAATAAGGACATCCGCAGCTTCTAATGCCTCAACCCACTCACCTTGCGTCTTACCGTCCCATTGCACAAATTGTATTTGAGGATGATGCTTCAGCATCTTCCTTCGACTTAATACAACAATTTCATGATCCTGTTCGCGAAATAAACTGATTAATAAATTTCCTAAATTCCCGGTTCCACCGGCTAATACAATCTTTCCCATCCTTAAATCTTTAATTTGATATTATAATGGTCCTTCAAGGCTATCCTGGCTGCATGATAACCACACATTCCATGTACGCCTCCTCCGGGAGGTGTTGATGATGATGCGATGTAGACATTTGGATTAGAGGTGCGATAAGGTGTGAGTGACTTCGTCGGACGTGTGAATAACTGAAGGATGTCCATTTGTCCACCATTAATATCACCTCCAATATAATTGGGATTATAATCCGATAATTGACTGGTATTCATTGCAGAACGAGCTAAAATAGTATCTTTAAAACCGGGTGCAAATCTTTCTATCTGGTTTTCAATCGCTTCCGTACGGTCTGCAAAGGATCCATGTGGAACATGGCAATAAGCCCAACCGATATGCTTTCCCTCAGGGGCCCTGCTTGAATCAAACATGCTTTGTTGTGCAAATAACACAAATGGTTTATCAACTAATTTTCCATTATAACTGTCTGATTCATTTCGGGAAATTTCTTCAAAGGTATTCCCTAAATGAACAGTAGCAGCCTTTTGGCTTCTTTTATCAATAAATGGTGTCGGTTCAGACAGTGCCCAATCTATTTTAAATACACCCATTCCATATCGAAAGGATTCCAATTGTTTACGATAGGAGTCTTTCAATTCCAAGCCTTTTAACCGTAGAATTTGCTGAGGAGTGAGGTCTAAAAACAGAATCTTATGTTCAGGCAGTTCATTAACATCTTTTACCAAATGGTTAAGAATCAGTTCACCACCCAAAGACTGATAATACCGCAACATGGCATCGGCAATTGCCTGAGAGCCTCCTATAGGAATTGGCCAACCCACCTTATGGGCAAGACTGCTTAGTACAATTCCAATTGCCGCTGTGGTTAATTTTGAAAATGGTAGAATACCATGTGCTACAATACCAGCCCACAGCGCTCTAGCTTCCGTTGTTTTAAATTTTGATGCTATAGCGTCAGCACTTCTCAATCCCTGTAAACCAAATTGAGCCATCAGTAAGGGATGCTGAGGAGTTTTAAGGGGTCCGAGAATATCTGTTGAAAGCTGATCCCATCTATTGACGAAAGGTGCTAACAAGGATACATAAGCTTCCGCATCTTTCCCCAGTTCATCTTTCATTTCTTGCATATCCTTATGCAAAAGAACCGCCCGCCCGGTATCTAAGGGATGCGCTACCTGATAATCTGCAAGTGTAAATTCTAAGCCATAGTCCATTAGAGGAAGGCTACGCATAAAAGGTGAACCTAGCGCCATCGGATGAATCGCTGCGCAAACATCATGTTTAAAACCAGGTAAGGTTAATTCTTTGGTTCGCATGCCTCCACCAATTGAGTCCTTACCTTCAATGAGTAAAGTATGGAGACCTTGTCGCTGCATGCTGATCGCTGCAGCTAGACCATTTGGCCCTGAACCAATGATTATACTGTCGTAACTTTTCAAAGCATATTCCTTCTTCTTAAAGTTAAGACAAACTAATGGTATTCCATAAATCCATTAAAAGATAAAAGCCCCGTTTCCGGGGCCCTTATTTCTAATCAATCAACCTTAATACTTAAAAGCAGTACCTATTTTCTTCTATTAATTTCTTCGCGACACGTTGGCGAGCTTCCTTAACATTGAAAGGTTGTGCTTTCGTAAAGCGACGTAAACCTACTAACATCACGTTCAGCTCATCACCTTCTGCGAAAGAATTTAATGCTTCCTTACCTGCCGCACTTACCTTATCAATTGCGCCGTAAAGATATATCTTCGCCATATCAGCAGCATATTCCGCATGTTCACCGCCTTGCGTATGTGCTAATTTTTCAGCACGTAACAACACAGATTCAGCAACATATACATAACCTATAATATCGGCAATATTCATCAAAATCTCTTGCTCTTTAGATAATGACATCATTAACTTTTGAACTGCAGAACCCGCAATCATTAACCCTAACTTCTTTAAGTTCGCAATGATTTTCTTCTCAGCGGCAAATGGGGCATCATCCTCCTGACCAAAATCAGGAATAGACATTAGCTCGCCTGCTACTGCTTGTGCCGGTCCCATCAAATCTAATTCACCTTTCATGGCACGTTTCAACAACATATCGACAACCAACAATCTGTTTACCTCATTCGTCCCTTCAAAGATTCTATTGATACGGGCATCACGGTATGCTCTCTCCATTGGCGCCTCCGCAGAATAACCCATTCCACCATAAATCTGTACGCCTTCATCCACCACATAATCCAACATCTCTGAACACCAAACCTTAATAATCGCACATTCTATAGCAAACTGCTCAACGGATTTTAATTTAGCCTTTGCTTCATCCATTCCCGAAGCCACTAATGCATCATAAGCATCGTCAATATTTTGACCCGCACGATAAGCAGCAGATTCATTAGCAAATAAACGTGTAGCCATTTCTGCCAATTTATACCTGATGGCACCAAATTTTGAAATAGGCAAATTAAACTGAACCCGCTCGTTTGCATAATTAATCGCTGTATTTAAAACGGAACGTGAGGATCCAATAGTAGCAGCCCCTAATTTAATACGACCAATATTCAAAATGTTAACAGCTATTTTAAACCCGTTTTCTCGGTCTGAAAGCATATTTTCAACCGGCACAGGACAGTCATTAAAGAAGATCTGACGCGTTGAAGACCCTTTAATTCCTAATTTATGCTCTTCAGGATTCATGGTAATTCCACCAAATTCCTTCTCTACAATAAATGCTGTTAAATTCTTATCATCATCAATTTTAGCGAATACAATAAACACATCTGCAAACCCACCATTCGTAATCCACATCTTCTGACCATTCAGTAAATAATGAGTTCCCTCAGCATTTAACTTGGCAGAAGTACGTCCTGAGTTGGCATCTGAACCTGAGTTTGGTTCAGTCAAGCAATATGCAGCTTTCCATTCCCCTGTACCTAATTTTGGGATATACTTTGCTTTTTGCTCCGCATTACCATAGTATAAAATGGGTAATGTACCTATTCCTGTATGTGCTGATAAAGCCACCGCAAAAGAGAATCCTCCTCCTACAGCATCTGCTACCAACATAGATGTATTAAAACTCTTTCCAAAGCCACCATACTCCTCAGGAATAGAAACACCTAACATGCCTAACTCACCCGATTTGTCCATAAGGCTCTGCATTAAGCCTTCCTCTTGCCCGTCGATACGGTCAAGTTTATTTAACACTTCCGTATCCAGAAAGTCAATACAAGTCTGACGAATCATCTTTGCTTCCTCATCAAACTCTTCAGGAATGAAAATATCAGTGTAGGGAGTTTCGCGAATAACAAACTCTCCACCTTTAATTGTTTTATTTTTTACTTCTTCGCTCATGATATTCTTTTTAAACTAGAATAAGTGAACAAGCACCTAATCTGTGATTTATATTTTTGTAATTGAAATCGTATTATAATAACTCAAATATTCCTGCCGCACCTTGTCCTGTTCCCACACACATGGTAACCATCCCATACTTCTTGCCTCTTCTTCTCAATTCATGTAATACCTGAACCGTCAATTTTGCTCCTGTACATCCTAGCGGGTGACCTAACGCAATTGCTCCACCATTTACATTAACCTTCTCTTCATCTAAACCCAATTCCCGGATAACGGCTAAAGATTGTGAAGCGAATGCTTCATTTAACTCAAACAGATCAATATCTTCCTTCTGTAATCCGGCCTGCTTAAGTGCTTTAGGGATTGCAGCTATAGGTCCGATTCCCATAATACGTGGTGGAACACCCGCTACGGCATAGCTGATCAGTTTCGCAATAGGCTTCAGGTTCAGCTCTTTCATCTTCTGCTCTGATACCACTAAAACAAAGGCAGCACCATCTGAGGTCTGCGATGAATTACCCGCGGTTACAGATCCCTTTGCATCAAATACAGGTCTCAACTTAGCCAATGCTTCCAAGGAAGTGTCTGCACGCGGACCCTCATCCGTGTCCACTACATATTCCCTTGTCGTCATTTTACCGTCTTTGATAAAATTATCTTTAATCGTAATGGGAACGATCTGTTCTTTGAATTTACCTTCCTTAATTGCTGCTACAGCCTTTTGGTTAGATTTTAAAGAAAATTTATCCTGATCTTCTCTGGATACATTATAATCTTTCGCTACAGCTTCAGCCGTTAACCCCATCCCCCAATACCAATCAGGATGTTCTTTAGAAACAACCGGATTCGGAACAATCTTCCAACCACCAAAGGGCATTCCCGACATAATCTCTACCCCACCGGCAATGATCATATCCGCCATTCCTGATTTAATCTTTGCCACTGCCGTCGCAATGGTTTCCAATCCCGAAGCACAGTAACGGTTTACCGTAAGCCCCGGAACTTTATCCGTATCCAATCCCATTAAGGAAATAAACCGCCCAACATTCAGACCTTGCTCAGCCTCAGGCATAGCATTTCCAACAATGACATCATCAATATCTTCTTTATTTACATTCGGTACCGAAGCCATTAAATGTTTAATAACTTCAGACGCCAAATCATCCGCACGCGTAAAACGGAACCCTCCTCTAGGAGCTTTCCCTACCGCGGTACGAAATCCTGCTACAATATATGCTTCCATGGATCATTAAGTATTTAGTACTTAGTATTTAGTAGTTAGACTCTGAGTTTCCTTTGAAGCCCATAACTCATCTTCTGTAATTCGTATAAGTTGACTAAAATGTCATCGAGTTCGCTATCTAATAAATACTTTAAATTTTTTGATATAATTAATTGCGTTTCTAATTCATATGTTGACGCATGTGCTATTGATAAAAACTGAACAAATTCCTTTTTAGAATTTCTTCCTGCTCCTTCTGCAATATTTGAAGGAATTGAAATTGCTGATCGCTGTATCTGATTAATCAAATTAAATCGTTCGCTGCTTGGAAATTTTGAAACCAATTTATACACCTCAGATACTAATTCAATTGATTTTTGCCACAATTTCAATTCTTTATAATTATGCATTTTATTCATATTTAGTTGTTCGTACTTAGTTAGTAAAAGATATGATTCTGTCTTTTAATTAGGTTTAACTCAAAGTGAATTATTTATTAAACCTTCTTCAACTTCCACCCAGTCTAAATACTAACTACTAAATACTACTTCTAATTTCTCAACGCCTTTCCTTTTGTCAACATAAACTGAATACGTTCCAGTGTTTTGCGGGTTGCGCAGAGCTCTAAGAAGGCTTTGCGTTCCAAGTCAAGAAGGTATTGTTCATCTACTTCGGTTGGTTGCGACAGATCTCCTCCGCACATTACCCAGCCTAATTTTTCAGAAATCAATTTATCGTGTTCGGAGATGTAGTGACCTGCTTCCATTGAGGATGCACCTACATACACAATTCCTAATCCCTGATTTCCTAAAACTTTGATATTCTTGATACGTGCCGGCTGCACATAACCTGCTTCTGCTAATTCTAAAGCCTTGGCTTTTGCATCTGCTAATAAGCGCGCGCGGTTCATCGTGATGGCGTATTTACCTTCTTCCAGATAGCCTAACTCAAAAGCTTCGAACGCGGAAGTGGATACCTTCGCCTGACCTACCGTTAGGAATCTGTCTTTCAAAAAGTTCTGATCAATCTGATCAGGGCGGAAATCCTTAGATGCTCTAAGGGCAAATTCTTTTGAACCACCACCTCCAGGAATAACACCTACCCCAAACTCAACTAAACCCATATAAGTTTCAGCGTGTAACTGGACAAAATCAGCATGCATGGAGAACTCACATCCACCACCCAAAGCTAATTGGAAAGGTGCTGCGACCACAGGAATGGCTGAATAACGTAATCGCATAGAAGTATCCTGGAACATCTTAACAGCCATATTCAACTCATCATAATCCTGCTCTACAGCCATCATAAAGATCATTCCGATATTAGCTCCTGCTGAGAAGTTCTTACCATCATTGGAAATAACTAATCCACGATATTCTTTCTCCGCCAAATCAATCGCTTTATTTAACCCCTGAATAACATCTCCACCGATTGTATTCATTTTCGTGTGGAACTCACAGTTGATAATTCCATCACCCAAATCAATAATCGATACGCCTGAATTTTTCCAGATGGTTTTCTCGTTTCGGATATGATCTAAAACAATTAAATCCTCCGTTCCCGGAATAGGCTTGTAAGATTTGGAGGCAATATCATAGTAATGACGAACACCATTTACAACCTTATAAAAACTATCGTTCCCTGCCGCTAACATATCATGAACCCACTGAGCCACCTCACCACTTTGTCCTGGCAGTCGTTTTTCTTCTTGTTTTATCTTTTCAATCGTTTCTTTAACGCCTAGCGCATCCCATACTTCAAACGGACCTAATTCCCATCCAAATCCAGCACGCATGGCATCATCTATACGGAAAAAATCATCTGTAATTTCAGGAACCCGATTAGAAACATATTCAAATAATGGGTAGTGCATCGCACGGAATAATTCCGCAGCTTTATCTGTACCCTGCTCGTAAACTTTCATCCGCTTACGAATGTCCTCGACTGGTTTAGTTGCTTCTAAAGTTGAGGATTTAACCTTCTCTTGCGCACTAAAAGTAAGATCCTTAAGGTTTAAGGAAAGGATTTCCGAATTTCCTTTATCGTCTTTTACCTTTTCGTAAAATCCTTTTTTGGTTTTCTCACCCAACCATTTATTTTCCACCATCTTATTGATGAACTCAGGAAGAATAAACACGCCTTTTGCCTCATCATCAGGTGCATTCTGCTCTAGCCCTTTTGCGACATTCACCAAGGTATCCAAGCCCACAACATCCGCAGTACGGAAAGTTGCCGATTTTGGATGCCCCATCGCCGGACCTGTATATTTATCTACTTCTTCTACAGTAAGACCTAATTTATCAACCAGATGGGTCACTGCCAACATGGAGTAGACCCCAATTCTATTACCAATAAACGCCGGAGTATCCTTACATAACACCACCGTTTTTCCCAGCATCTTATCACCAAACTCAATTAAGAAATCAACAACTTCTTTCTTGGTGTCTTTCGTGGGGATAATTTCCAATAAAGGAAGGTATCTCGGTGGATTGAAGAAGTGTGTTCCGCAAAAATTCTCTTTAAAATCCTGCGAACGCCCTTCTTCCATTAAATGGATCGGAATACCCGAAGTATTTGTCGTGATTAAAGTTCCCGGTTTACGGTATTGCTCTACTTTATCAAAAACAGATTTTTTGATATCCAAGCGTTCTACAACAACCTCAATTACCCAGTCTGCCTGAGCAATCTTATTCATGTCATCATCAAAATTCCCTGTAGAAATACGCGATGCGAAGGATTTGCTATATAAAGGTGCAGGGTTTGATTTGATGGCAGTATCTAAGGATTGATTGACAATTCTATTCCGAACTGCCGGACTTTCTAATGTTAATCCTTTGGCTTCCTCTGCGGGTAACACTTCTTTTGGAACAATGTCCAAAAGTATTACCTCTAAACCTATATTAGCAAAGTGGCAAGCAATTCGAGATCCCATAACACCGGATCCTAGTACAGCTACTTTTTTAATATTTCTATTCATATCACTTTTGTTTTCTTTTTTTTATTACGATTGTACATGCATTTCCGGAGAATAATTTTTCGCTACCTCATTGATTTTCATCAAAAACTTGATGAGTGTGGCTTTTTCTTTCTCCGTAAATGAAGTGTTCAAATATTCATTAAACTCTTTGACAACATCTTTAGCAACTTTCCTTTTTTCCTTACCTAGCTCTGTTAAGTATACCTTAACGGATCTTTTGTCTGTGTCGCTAGTCTCTCTATAAATAAATCCCAGACTTTCCAGGTTATTTAGGACCCTGGACAAGGAGGTGGTCTTCACACCTGTGGAATTAGCAATTTGAGAAACCGGTGTTCCGTCGCGATGTATATTAATTAAAATATAACCTGCGGCTTGAGTAAAACCGTGCTGAGACGCTATAACATTATACTTATTGGCAACAGTTTGCCATGCCGTCTTTAAAAAATAGTCGATGGTATTATCTTGGCTCATATTCGGGTTATCTAATATTTATTATGCAAGCATAACAAATTTAACTTATTGAATTGATAAATCAAACAGTTTTATAATTTTTTAATAAATACTTGACATAATTGAATCATTTTGGCTAATACTTGTAGAAAACGAAGATAGCATTACATTGTGGAAAACTTTTAGAGATTGAATGCCAAATACTTATCTTAAAAACAAATTCGGTTATAAACAGTTTTTAGCCTAGCATATTATTATTCCATTAACTTTGCATTAAACTATAAACGACATGGCATTAGTAAATATTCCAAGATTAGACTTGACACACTATACTACGGGAAGTACCGAACAGCGTCAACAGTTTGTCGCCGATATCGGAAAAGCCTTTAACGAAACCGGATTCGTTACGATCGCTAACCACGGACTTTCTAACGAACTTATTGAGGAACTTTATCAGGTTGTCAAAGCATTCTTCGACCAACCTCAAGAAATAAAGAATAAATATGAATTCCCTGAACTTGCCGGTCAGCGAGGTTACACCTCCAAAGGAAAAGAAAAAGCCAAGGATTCAAAGACACCTGACTTAAAGGAGTTTTGGCAAAGAGGGCAGACAATCGTTGGTGAGGAATACTCGAAAGCTGATTTTCCGGACAACCCTGACGTTGCTGAGTTACCACGTTTTAATGAGGTAACTGCTGAAATCTATAAGAAACTGGAAGATGCCGGACGTAATATCTTAAAAGCTATCTCAACCTATTTAGAATTGCCGGAAGATTATTTCGAACAATATGTTATCAATGGAAATTCTATTCTTAGAGCGATCCATTATTTCCCTATTGAGAACCCCGATGCGATAGCTCCTGATGCAGTCCGTGCCGGAGCACACGAAGATATCAACCTTATTACTTTATTAATTGGCGCAAGTGCAGACGGTTTAGAGGTTTTAACAAAAGATAATGAGTGGTTTGCCATCAAAGCAAAAGGTGAAGATATAGTTGTTAATGTGGGTGATATGTTGCAAAGATTAACCAACAACAAACTAAAGTCTACTACTCACCGCGTTGTTAACCCTCCACGTGAATTAATGAAAAACTCCCGCTATTCGGTTCCTTTCTTCTTACACCCTAAATCAAGCATGAGCTTAGCTTCTTTAGATTCATGTATAGATGAGGAGCATCCGAAAGCTTACGAAGATTATACTGCAGGTCAATACCTGGAAGAAAGACTGAGAGAAATCGGGCTTAAAATGTAAAAATAGTATTTAGACAAAATACTACTCAAAAAATAAGACGATAGATATTTGGGCGAACCGGTGGTTCGCCTTTTTGTATTTATAATGAGGATAGAATGTGAAACTTCATTAACATGTGACCTCTTAAATCTCTCTTTGCACGATTAGTCCTAATTTTAAAAAAATGACTACCTCTTTTCTCACCCGTATCTCACCCGTATCTTACCCGTATCTTACCCGTATCTTACCCGTATCTTGCCCGTTACTTTCCCCTTGTTTAACGGGTTAGCATTGGGTAAGCTCTGAAGGAAATGCATGCATGATAAGTGCTGTTTCCGAATCGGACAGCCACTATTGATTTTTTACTGTTTTCCGAAAGATTTATAAGCCCCTTTCCTATTCATCATTTCTTTTTTGAGGTTCATCACAAAAAATTGAAAACGAAATACTTTCTATCTTAATATTGTGGTAAGGAAATAATTTATGAATTAAAATATCAGTGCAATGTTATTCTATTTTATAGTTCAATTCTTAGCCTCACTCCTAAATACAGAGCTTGCAACAAGCTCTTATTTTGATGAGATGAATAAAAGAAGTCGACCCTTACATTCATTTTATGTCCCGGGATATGAGTTTGAAAAAAAGGTCTATTCTATTGGTAGCTTGATTCTTTTAAACGAATTAAATTGCCAGGTCCAATACAGCATTCATCCCTATGCTATAAACAAGCAGGCAATAATAGAAAAACAGTAATAAAGCTTTTAATTTTTATATTTTTATACCTGAGTCCCGTATGAAATCAAATTCCGACCATAAAGAGAAAACACCAATTTTAAGAAAATTCTTAATGGAATTTCTATTAGTTATCCTCATCACTTGCGTACTTTTCTTTTTTAGTTTTCCATTTCACAGGCACTTGGGGATTTTATTTATTTACATCCCCTTTGGATATCTTATTTATGCGATAAACAATTATTATCTGCTGGAACGGATTTATAAGCAGAAGATTAGTGATGTGGAATACTTATTATTAGTGATGTTGGCTAGTATAGTCATCTTTCTACCTTTCGGATCTTTTGTCAAAGTGGTTCATGGGAGATACAGTGATAAAATCTTAATTCTGGGCGCAATCGTCACTGTGATTATTGTCCCGCTCACCTATTACTATTTTTTTAGGTTTAAGAAGAATAAACAAACGATTTCCAATTTACAAAAGGATTTAGGACAGACCTCCGCGGAATTCAAGCTGATGCAATCACAGGTAAATCCCCATTTCTTATTCAATGTGATGAATAGCATCTATGGTATCGCACTGCAGGAAGATGCTCCTCGGACAGCAGATAGTGTTCAACGGCTTAGTCAAATGATGCGGTTCATGATCTTTGAAAATCAGCAGGATCAAATCCCTTTGTCCAGAGATCTCAATTATCTGAAAGAGTATATTGCCATTCAGAGTCTCCGCACAGAAAGTGTTGAATCCATAAAAATTGAACAGGATATTATTAATTCATTAGACAATTTATTTATCACACCGATGCTATTGATACCCTTTGTTGAAAATGCATTCAAACATGGTATCAGTATGAGTAAACCTTCGTGGATTAAGGTAAATGCAGATGTAGTTGATAAACAATTAAAATTTTCAGTTTATAATAGCATTCACAAAATTCAGGGAACAGATCTGGAAAGAACAAAATCCGGGATTGGATTAGAGAATGTCAAAACCAGATTAGATTTAACTTATCCGGATCGTTATATGTTGGTCATGGAACAGAATCAACAGGAATATTTTGTTTTTTTGACGATTGATTTGGATGATGGGAAACGGGACGTGGATATTAAAGAAGAGAATGACTTATGATCAAAGCTATTGCCATAGATGATGAGCCAATCGCGCTGGATATTATTCAGCGTTATGCTGACAAAGTCCCCTATTTAGACTTAGAAAAGAAGTTTCTAAATGCTTTTGAGGCGAAGGATTATTTGGAGCAGAATGAGGTTCAATTATTATTTCTGGATGTTAGAATGCCTGATATCAATGGTATTGATTTATTCAAAAACCTGATCGAAAAACCATTAGTGATTTTCGCGACAGCCTATTCCGAGTATGCATTATCAGGTTTTGAACTGGAGGCATTAGACTATTTATTAAAACCTTATACCTTCGAACGTTTTGAGAAAGCTTGTCAGCGAGCCAAAGAAATGTTAGAGTTAAAGGGAATATTGGATAATAACCCCACCCTATTTGTAAAAGACGGCTATCAGATGATCAAAATTGACCTTAAAGAAATTCAATTATTACAAGCTGTAGGAAATTATATTCGATTTATTTTGAATGACCGAGAGGTATTAGCTCGTATGACGATCAAGGAGTTTCTCTCCGAATGGGCTGATAATTCTTTTTTACAAGTTCATCGTTCTTATGTAATCAATACAGAAAGAATAAATCGTTTGGACCGACATACGATATGGATAGAGGACAAGGAAGTTCCGATTGGAGGAAGTTTTCTGGAGGAAGTAAAATTAAGATTCAGTATTTGAATTAACTTAAGAATCGCTCCTGATCCTTTTTGGGTAAAGATTGGATAACCAGTTTATAGCTATGGTCAATTAATTCGAATAATTTATCATCATTTAATTGTCTATTGGCATGCACAGTGTTCCAATGCTTCTTATTCATGTGGTAACCGGGTAGCACGGTATGCTCATATTTTTCTCTTAGTTCTACGGCATATTCCGGATCACATTTAACATTAAACTGAAGTTGATCTATCTGATCTAGTCCTACTAATAGAAATACTTTTCCCAAAACCTTAAAGACCAAAGTATCCGGACCAAAAGGAGTTTCTTCTGTCGTTTCCTTTTTTGATATACAATAATCACGTAGTTCTTCTATATTCATAATTCAGTTATAAGACTAAAGACAATTAGGCATGTATCGCCCACTCTTACGAATTTAATGAAATAATCAAATTAAAAGATTTGTTTTATGAACATAAAAAAAGCTACCCGAGGTAGCTTTTGTGTTTTTTACTGTGTTAACAGGGCAATGAGTTCTTTCTGAATTTCATCACCTTTATCTTCGTTATACCATCTTTGAATAACTTCTTTGATTTCATCGATAGGTTTTTCTTCAGATTTAAGCGTTTCAAAGATTTTCTGAAGCGCATCAGGTCTTGGTCCCCAAACGACTTTATCATGACCAACTTCATTACGGATAATGAGTTTAGGAATGGATTTACCACCATTGGTAAGATAGTCGTCTATTAAGAAAGGTTCTGTATCTCGAAGTTGAATATCCAGGTCGATTAAAGGGTTATCTTTAACAATGTTATAAATTTGTGCTACCGAATGTGCTGCATCACCACACCAAGGTTCAGTAATTAAAATCCAGTGTTGCGGATCTTTAATATTTTCGATGCATACTTTCATTTCAGCTGATGGCTCGAATTTCTTTAGCCATCTGTTCATTCTAGACCAATTAAGCTTTGTATAGTTTAGATAATCTGCATTTGTTGAGTAAGCTTCGTATTTTTCTGTATTGTTTAAGATATCCTCGAAGTAACTCAGGTATTCGTCAAAATTCATGTTGGAATAATTTTCACAAAAGTACATATATTTCCACTATTTGCGAAAAAATGACATAATGTCACTAATCCATGACAATTCATTGCATATTTTGCCGATTCTAGTATGACAATAGCGAAAAAAACTGTTTGGCATAAGCGTTGTTAATACCTTAGGGAATTGATTTTAAAAAAAATAAAAAGATAACACAACAAGATATGTCAAAAATTATAGGAATCGACTTAGGTACTACCAACTCATGTGTAGCCGTAATGGAAGGAAATGAGCCGGTAGTCATTGCAAACAATGAAGGAAAACGTACTACCCCTTCCGTTGTTGCGTTTGTAGCAGGCGGGGAACGCAAAGTTGGAGATCCAGCAAAACGTCAAGCAATCACTAACCCACAAAACACGATCTATTCGATCAAGCGTTTCATGGGGGTTACTTATAATGAAGCTAAAGGCGAATTAGACAAAGTTCCTTACAAAGTAGTAAAAGGTGAAAATGATACACCACGTGTAGAAATTGGAGACCGTAAATATACACCTCAGGAAATTTCTGCGATGATTCTTCAGAAAATGAAGAAAACTGCAGAAGATTACTTAGGTCAGGAAGTATCTCGTGCAGTAATTACTGTACCTGCATACTTTAATGATGCGCAACGTCAAGCAACCAAAGAAGCTGGTGAAATTGCGGGTTTAAAAGTAGAACGTATTATCAACGAACCTACTGCTGCTGCATTAGCGTATGGACTTGAGAAAGCGGATAAAGACATGAAAATTGTCGTATTCGACTGTGGTGGAGGTACGCATGACGTATCCGTATTAGAATTAGGTGATGGCGTATTTGAAGTAAAATCTACTGATGGTGATACTCACTTAGGTGGTGATGACTTTGATAATGCAGTTATCAACTGGTTAGCAGACGAATTCGCAGATGAAAACGGTGGATTAGATTTGAGAAAAGATCCGATGGCATTACAGCGTTTGAAAGATGCTGCTGAGAAAGCGAAGATCGAGTTATCAAGTACTACTTCTACAGAGATCAACTTACCATACATTACTGCTGATGGATCAGGTCCTAAACACTTGGTACGTTCATTATCACGTGCTAAATTCGAAAGTTTAGTTGGACCGCTTATCGAGCGTACTATTGAACCATGTCGTACTGCTTTGAAAAACGCAGGTTACAACACTTCTGATATCGATGAAATTATTTTAGTAGGTGGTTCTACACGTATCCCTGCAATTCAGGATGCTGTTAAAAAATTCTTCGGAAAAGAACCTTCTAAAGGTGTAAACCCTGATGAAGTTGTAGCATTAGGTGCTGCTATTCAAGGTGGTGTATTAACAGGTGAAGTAAAAGACGTATTATTATTAGATGTTACTCCACTTTCATTAGGTATTGAAACAATGGGTGGTGTGATGACTAAATTAATCGAGTCAAACACAACTATTCCTACACGTAAATCAGAAGTTTTCTCAACTGCTTCAGATAACCAACCTTCGGTAGAGATTCACGTATTACAAGGTGAGAGACCAATGGCTGCTCAGAACCGTACATTAGGACGTTTCCAATTGACAGACATCCCTCCTGCTCCACGTGGTATTCCTCAAATTGAAGTTGTATTTGACATCGATGCCAACGGTATCATCAAAGTATCAGCAATTGATAAAGCTACCGGTAAAGAGCAAAATATCCGTATCGAAGCTTCATCCGGTCTTTCTGACGAGGAAGTTAAGAAAATGAAAGAAGAAGCAGAAGCAAATGCTGAAGCGGATAAAAAAGTGAAAGAAGAAGTGGATAAATTAAATGCTGCAGATGCTTTAATCTTTTCAACTGAGAAACAATTGAAAGAATATGGCGAAAAAATCTCAGCGGATAAGAAAGCTCCTATCGAATCAGGATTAGAGAAGTTGAAGAAAGCACATGCTGACAAGAACTTCCCTGAAATCGAAACTGCTTCTACAGAATTACAAAACGCATGGAATGCTGCTTCTGAAGAAATGTATGCAGCTTCACAGCAAGGTGCTGAAGGTCAGCAACAAGCTCAAGGCGGTGCTTCAGATCAAGGTGCTAACGATGGTGGAAACCAAGGTGGTGCTGATGATGTGCAAGATGTAGATTTCGAAGAGGTAAAATAAACATTTAGTTTACCCCCCTTATATTTAAAAGCTCGGTTTGAAAAAACCGAGCTTTTTTAATGCATTCTATGTTAATTTCTTTTATAAGTTTGGGATAATTCAGGGCGCATGGTCAAAGACTTGATGAGCATGCTCTATTTCTGATAATGTCTTAATATCCCTTTATCAAAAACGGTCCAGATACCGGAAGGCATGTTCGCTTTCTTCAGCGCTACATTTGCCCAGGTATTACAAGAAAAGAAAAGATTATAGGAGCCTTTAGCTTCATAGAAAGCATCGTCTTCTCCATATTGTGCATTGGTTTCTACCAAGATAGGTTGACCATCCTGATCCTTGTCCAAAGCATTAAGGATATACGTTTTAAGATTTTCAAATTGAGAAGAATCAATTTGCACTTTATAACAAAGCTCATCCTCCTTCATGTTTCTATAGTATGTAACGTGTAGTGCACTTTCACCAATCCCCAGGCCAGCTACCAGCGCTGTCTTTAAAGTAAGGTCTTTCCATTCCGGAGTGTTTAAATAGAAGCCTTTATCACCCCATCCTATCGAAATAAATTGATGTTGATCAGATTTCCCTCTGGTATTTTCTATCGGAAAGATTTCAGTCCAATCTTGCAGCTCATTTTTTATGGGCAATACAATATCAGTATGGACCCCATTGGATAAAATATAAGCGGTAATGGTTTTAGGTTGGTTATTCTTGGCTTGATTTGAAGGAATTCGGGATAGTACAAAATCAGCGGCAAAGTATAGCGCAATAAAAGCTATTAATCCGGTGAATATGTAGAGTAGAATAATCATCGCCTTTTTCATAATAGCTTAAAGATAATTTAAAGAATAAAAAGATAAGGTGCTTTTGGCACCTTATCTTTTTATTCTTTAAAACAATTTTTCGGGATATACTCCATCTGCCACGAGCTTGGAGATATTTTCCTGCACGATTGGTTTATCTTCTACATACGTAACACCAAACCATTTTGAAGATGTTGGGATTACTTTAAAATCAGCTAAACCATGTTTCACCATATGGTCAGGGACTGTTGGGATAAAGAACTCTGATTTAGGATTATCAGCATTTTCCTCGACGAACTTAGGAAACATTTCCAGAGCAATGTCAAAGATTTTAGGTGTGAAACCCCAGAAGTTCATCGATACACGGGTATCAGCAGGTAATTCATTCTTAACATCGTTTTCTTCATAAACGATTTTCTTTTTACCGCCTTCTTCACCATCATAGTAGATATTAACTCTTTCTGTAACCGATGCCATATTGCCCTCTGCAGTTACCTCACAAACGCCTCTGGAAACATATCCATAGTCTGACATGGTATTACCAAGTTCAAAGCCCATTAAAGACATGTGTGAATCACTAGCCTCATTGGAAAGAAAGTCAGCCATTTTCTTAAATGCGTCATAACCATAAAAATCATCTGCATTGATTACACAAAAAGGGCCATCAACTTCATCCTTTGAGCTCATAACGGCATGTGCAGTACCCCAAGGTTTTGCACGTTCAATATCTTTATCTACACCAAATTTCCTTAAATTAAAATCCTGAAAAGCATAAGCTACCTCTATTTTACCTTCAAGTTTAGCATCGAATTTTTCGCGCATTACTTGTTCAAATTCTTCACGGATAATAAAAACTACTTTTCCAAAACCAGCGCGTATGGCATCATATATAGAGTAATCAATAATTGACTCTCCGTGTGGACCGAAAGCATCCACTTGTTTTAATGAACCGTAACGGCTAGCCATTCCTGCTGCTAGAACCACCAAAATTGGTTTTCCCATAATGTAAATTTTAGTTTAGTACTCGATTTATTCGCAAATATAGTATTTTAAAATTATCTCTTTTTAAAGATAGAGTTTAGGATGCCATTGGCAATTTTCCCTATTAATTTAGCCCCTTCTCTTGCCAAGGTTCTACTGGCTTGTGTTTGTGCAGCTTCTAGAGGGGTTTGGCGTCTGGATCGCGTTGAACTTGCTTTGGTTGCTGCTTTCTCGGCTTCTTTCTTTGCTTCTTCAGCCTCTTGTTTTGCCGCCAGTGTATTTTGTCGTTCTTCAAGGATCTCTGAAGCTGTCTCCCTTTCTACCCGTTCCTGATATTTCCCCCTATATTCAGAATTCTGAACTAATTCATTATATAACTGTGGGGAACATGGTCCCATGACAGCTCTTGCCGGGACTAGGTGGGTCGCAACAACTTCTGTAGGGATACCTTTATCATTTAATACAGTTACTAAAGCTTCTCCGGTACCTAAAGATGTAAGTACCTTATCAATCTCATAGAAAGTTGAAGTGGGGTATGTCTTAACGGTTTTCCGTAAATTATCAGCATCATTCGGGGTAAAAGCTCTTAAAGCATGCTGTATCCTATTTCCTAATTGACCCAAAACAGATTCAGGAACATCCGTTGCTGCCTGAGTACAGAAGAACACACCTACTCCTTTCGAACGGATTAAACGAATAATTTGTTCAATCTGTGATAAAAATGCTTTTGAAGCCCCGTTGAAGAGTAAATGGGCCTCGTCAAAAAAGAATACAAGTTTTGGTTGATCTAAATCTCCTACCTCAGGTAGATTTTTAAACAGTTGAGCTAATAAACTCAATAAGAAGGTGGAGAATAGTAAAGGTTGATCCTGAATATCTGAGATGTTCAAGAGTGTTATTACGCCTTTGCCATCAACTTTTCCAAATAAATCATTGATATCAAATTCTTTTTCACCAAAAATATGCGCTAAGCCTTGTTGTTCTATAGCTACTATTTTACGTAAAATGGTATTTGCACTTGCTGTTGAAATTTTACCATAATCTTTTTTGATTTCTTCGGCACCGGGGCCTTCAGAAAGATAGCTGAGTAGTTTTTTAAGATCCGGAAAATCAACAATAGGTAATTGCGTATCATCCGCATATTTGAAGATAGCACTTAGCACTCCGGCTTGTGTATCATTTAAGTCTAATATTCTAGCTAATAAAACAGGGCCAAAATCTTCGACAGTCACACGCATTGGTGCCCCTAATTTACCGGATAGTGAGAAAAGTTCGATTGGAAAACTAGTACCTTCGAATGGAATTCCGACGGCATTACCACGTTCAATTAGTGCATCATTGGTCTTACCCGGTTCAGCTAATCCCGAAAGATCACCTTTCACGTCCAGCATAAAGATCGGGACTCCGGCATCGGAAAGCTGTTCAGCCATTAATTGCAATGTCCTGGTCTTTCCTGTACCTGTAGCACCCGCAATGAGACCATGTCTGTTCATCATCTTTAAGGCCAGGTTCACTTTGGCATCCGTCACGATCTCTCCATTGAGAATCCCGGATCCAAGTTGTATAAAAGCCCCCTTCGGGTTATAGGAAGAGGTTATCTTCTCGATAAATTGTTCCTTCATAAGCGATAGCATTATCTTGCTAAATGTGAAATTAGCAATAAAGATATAATTATTCAATTTAAGATTTCAAACAATCTTAGGTTAACAAAATATTAAGAATTCAGATAAAAGGCATTACTTTTGTAATATTTTCATAATAAAATTTCAAATAATAGATTTTTTTGAAATTAAATTTTATTTTTGTGAAGTTTATGATTAATAGGGCGTACATATTTTCAAAAGCTTATAGAATATTAGCAGCGAAGCTTTGCTTTTTTGTCTTCTTCACGAAGATGCTGATTTCTATTACGCCAATGTTTGTAGATGTTCTTGATCAAGGGACAGTCCTTCAGGTAGTCATGCAACTGGAAATCGAAAACACGGCTAAGGGTGCAAACAGTAATAATGAAGATTTGCACGAAACAGGTATTAAAATCTTTAGACCGGGAGATTTCGATTTTACACTATTCAACCCCACAGTTGAAAATAGCGGTAGAATAAAACATTATCTAAAAAACGAAAAAAGTATTTGTTCGTACCACTCCTCTGTACCTACCCCTCCTCCTAATTGTTAATTCAATATTCTTAAAGGAAATCCATGTTCTGGCGTCTGTATTTCAGGTGTCTTAATGGATGGATTGAGTCAATTTAACATTTATTGAATTAATAAAATAAAACGTAGGTTTATGTTTGGTACAAGAACGTCCGCTTTTCTGAAGTTATCGAAGAGGGACTTAAAATATGACTTCTCAGCAAGTATTGTAGTATTTTTAGTGGCTTTGCCATTATGTTTAGGAATTGCTATGGCGTCCGGAGCGCCATTATTTGCCGGTATATTAACCGGAATTATAGGAGGTATTGTTGTAGCTTCCATCTCAAAATCACCTCTTTCCGTAAGTGGTCCTGCAGCAGGATTAACAGTTATTGTCTTAGGAGCAATAGAGCGATTAGGTGCTTATGAGACTTTTATTCTAGCGGTTTTAATTGCCGGAGTTATCCAATTGATTTTGGGAATTATTAAAGCCGGTATGATTGGGAATTATTTTCCTTCTGCGGTTATTCTGGGAATGTTGGCCGCTATTGGTATCACCATTATCTTGAAGCAGATACCTTTAGCTTTTGGTTTATCAGAAACTAACGCTTTTGATTTTGAAAGCGGTGGTATTTCCGCATTCACTAATACAGTAATCTCCAGTGTCAATTGGGGTGCCACTATCATCTGTTTCCTTTCCCTCGCGGTTTTAATCTTTTGGCCACAAATCAAAAAATTAAATAAAGTTCCTGCTCCTCTTGTTGTGGTATTACTGGGTGTAGGATTAGGTTATGCTTTTCAGGGAACTTCATTTGCTTTATCACAAAGTCATTTTGTGAGTATTCCTGTTGTGTCATCAATCGCCGAATTCCAAGGGTTATTTATCTTCCCTGACTTTACACAGATCTTTAACAAGGAAGTATGGATCGTGGCCATTACTATTGCCATTATCGCAAGTTTGGAAACCTTATTGAGCATTGAAGCTATTGATAAACTGGATCCATTTAAACGTAATTCACCAACAAACCGCGAATTAGTTGCTCAAGGAGTAGGTAATATGGCGAGTGGTTTCTTAGGTGGTTTACCAATGACTTCAGTAATCGTACGTTCATCAGCAAATGCTAATGCAGGAGGACGCACCAGACAGTCAGCGATGTTGCATGGTCTTTGGTTATTGGTAGCTCTATTAGCGATTCCTAGTATTATCAACTTAATTCCATTGGCAGGATTAGCAGCTATCTTATTACATACCGGATATAAATTAGCCAATCCTTCTTTATTTAAAAAAATGATAAAAAAAGGATTAGATCAATTTATTCCATTTACGGTTACTGTAGTAGCAGTGGTATTTACCGATTTATTGACAGGTGTGGGTATCGGTATTTTAGTCGCTACCTTCTATATCCTTCGTGCAAATCTGAACAATGCCTACCATCTAAACATCAATTCGACAGAAACATCAGAAACTGACGACAGAGCGGTATTGACATTAGCAGAGGAAGTGACTTTCTTGAATAAAGCTCCAATTCAACAAAAGCTTTACAATCTACCAAAGAGTGTAAAGTCAATTGTAATTGATGGACAAAAGAGTAAATTTATAGATAAGGACGTTATTGATGTTATTAAAGATTTTGAACAAAATGCATTGAGCAAAGGGTTACAAATCGAGCTAAATGAGGTAAATTATAAAAGAAAGAGCGTCTCAAATAAAGCAAAGAAAATAGCAAAAAAACAAAAACTTAAAAAAGTAGTTTAAATTAAAAATAATTGTTGAAACTTGTATGTTCCTTGTTGGGACCTACTAAAAACTAAATAAATAATGGGCAATAAAGAATTAGAAAAAGGTTTTTATAAAATAATCGAAGGAAATAAAGATTGGATGAACTTTGTAGAGAAAGATACATCCGGCAGATTTCAGCAATTGGCAAAAGGTCAGAATCCGGAAATTTTATGGATTGGATGTGCTGACAGTCGTGTTCCTGCAAACGAATTAACCGGCACAAAGCCAGGTGAGGTATTCGTACACCGTAACATCGCAAATATGTGTGTTCATTCAGATATGAGTATGTTAGCCGTATTAGATTATGCTGTGAATGTTTTAAAAGTAAAACATATTATCGTTGCAGGTCACTATGGTTGTGGTGGAGTAGCTGCTTCTCTAAGCTCTCAACAATACGGAATTATCGATAACTGGTTGTGTCATATCAAAGATGTTTATCGTTTGCATGCCGCAGAGATTGATGCCATTGAGGACCATGAAGAAAAAGCCAATAAGTTGGTAGAGTTAAATGTAAAAGAACAAGTTTTTAATTTAACAACAACCTCTATTGTTCAAAATGCATGGAAAAACGGAGCGGAGTTAGCTGTTCACGGAATGGTCATCAATATTGGAACAGGTCAGTTAATTGATTTGGATAGTACATTTACAAGTAATGAGACCTTAAGTCAAGTATTTGCTTACAAATAAAAACTTCCCATAAGGATAATTACCATAAACAAAAGACCCCTTGGCGCGATGCCAGGGGGTTTATTGTTTTGTTATTTCACAAAGGTACCATCTAGATTGATAGCCTTTGCAAATGCACTTGAGAATAAGTCAGTGATAACAGCAAATTGCTCACGCGTTACTTTACGATCGGCGTGATAGTCGCCTTCAAATTTTAATTTTTTCTTCCAATCTTTTTCAATTTGTCTTTCAACCTCATCTCCTTTGAAGTCAACAAATTTAATCAAGCCTATTAAATCTTTCCAAGTCAATTCATCGTCTCTGTAATTATCTAAAAACCATAATTGACTACGTGTATAGATTTCATTAAACACTTCCTTAATCTCATCAAACCTGATATTTTGATCCTTATTTAAGAGGTATTTTCCACTTTCCTCACTTCCCAGGAAGAACCCTGTTAAATAACATTTTTGAATAGCGTTAAAATGGTCATTATTGATTTCTATATCCTGATAGGGAATTACCCTTGTTTGAAAACCTAATAATTCAGATTGTAATTTACGGATATCTATTTTATTTGTTGTTGTTTTAAAAAACGCACAATAAGCGGCCGTAGCTCCCAATGCCTGTCCATAGGCCGCTTTAAAAGCTATTGTTTCCGGGGTATTATTAATCTTCTGGCTGGCGCTTATGTAAAAAAAACTATCCTTCTCGGACGATAGCAAATCCTTTAAGAAGACAACATGTGCACTGTTATTTAGTTCTGAAACAGCCAGCGTAGTTCTGCTCATTGCCAAAGTCATATCTTTAGCTGAAGTAAAACCCTTGGATTCTGCAGAATCTATTACTATATCTGCAAGCGTAAATAGTTTGGCCTCTTCTGTAGCATCTACGATAGAGATGACATCATATTTTTGACGATTTGACAATGTAACCTGCCAGTCACGTCTCCCTTTTACGATCTTGGTAACTGATTGATTCTTAATAATGGTCAGATTCGGAAGTTCAGTTAAATACTTATCAATTGCATTTTGTGCTAGCCGGGAATTAAAATCTCTTTTTACCACTAACGCCAGCGAGTCACTCCTAGTTTTACTGATAGCCATATCCATCAGAATCTTCATCCAAAGACCTCCATCTAAATTTTGGTTTCCCTCAATACTTAAAGGATTGGATGTTATTTCTTCAGCGAGGATAGGTGTATCCATCAGCATGACAGTTGGAACATTCGACTTCGCCGCCTGAATTGCTGCACTTAAAGCGGTAATATTCGACCCATACACTAACATCCTTGGTTTTTCCTTTTTCTGTGCTAAAACTGTCAATGGAAATAGCAAGCAAACAAGGACTAATACTCTCAAATTCATAGTTCCGTAATTTTAAATCGAAAATACATAAATTCACCTAAAGTATTCTATAGGCATTTACTCAATATATCGTTGAAATAGCTAACTTTGCTACATGGTAGAAGAAGAAAAATCATTGAATTTTATTGAAGAGATTATCGAAGAGGATCTTCGTAATGGGAAGAATGATGGGCGCGTCCTAACCCGTTTCCCGCCAGAACCTAATGGCTATCTTCATATTGGACATGCTAAGTCAATCTGTCTAAATTTTTCTTTAGCACAGAAATATAATGGCAAAACCAATCTGCGTTTTGATGACACCAATCCGGTAACGGAAGATGTAGAATACGTAGACAGCATTAAAAAAGATATTCAATGGTTAGGATTCCAATGGGCTGAGGAATTATATACTTCTGATTATTTCGAAACTTTATATCAATTCGCTACAGATTTAATCAAGAAAGGTCTTGCTTATGTAGATGATAGTACCTCAGATGAAATTGCAGCTTCTAAAGGCACACCTACTGAACCAGGTACCCCTACAGCATATCGCAATCGCTCTATCGAAGAAAACTTAACGTTATTCGAAGAAATGCGCGAAGGCAAATATAAAGACGGAGAGAAGGTTTTGCGGGCTAAAGTGGACCTTGCAAGTTCTAATATGCACATGCGTGACCCCATTATATACCGCATCAAACATGCTCATCACCACCGTACAGGCGATAAATGGTGTATCTATCCAATGTACGACTTTGCGCATGGTCAATCCGATTCTATCGAAAAGATCACGCATTCTGTTTGTACATTAGAATTTATCCCGCATCGTCCATTATATGACTGGTTGATCGATAAGCTTGAAATATTTCCGTCAAAACAATACGAATTTGCGCGTTTAAATCTTACATACACTGTAATGAGTAAACGTAAGCTTCTTCAATTAGTGAATGAGAAATTTGTAGAAAGCTGGGACGATCCTAGGATGCCAACTATTTCAGGATTACGCAGACGAGGATATACGCCGGAAAGTATTCGCAATTTCTGCGAACGTATAGGTGTTCAAAAGCGTGAAAACATGATTGATGTTAGCTTATTGGAATTCTGTATCCGTGAGGATTTGAATAAATCAGCATGGCGCAGAATGGCGGTGCTGGATCCTATCAAATTAATTATTACGAATTACCCTGAAGGTAAGATAGAAGAGTTCGAAAACGAAAATAACCCGGAGGTTGAAGGAGGAGAAGGTAGCAGAAAGATTCCATTCTCTAATGAATTATGGATTGAAAGAGATGATTTCATGGAAGATGCTCCTAAGAAATTTTTCCGTCTGGGTCCTGGTCTATCAGTACGTTTGAAGAGTGGTTATATAGTGACCTGTACAGACTTTAAGAAAGACGAGAATGGAAAGGTTACAGAAGTGTATTGTGAATATGTTCCGAATTCAAAATCCGGAGAAGATACTTCTGGTATGAAGGTAAAAGGAACCATACATTGGGTATCTGTTCCTCATGCTAAGGAAGTAGAAATACGCCTCTACGACCGATTATTCCAAGACGAAAACCCGGGAGCAGCTGAAGACTTTAAAGCATCTATTAATCCTGATAGCTTACAGATTATTGAAAAAGCTTATGTTGAACCTGACCTGGCAAATGCAGAGTTAGGAAAAGGATATCAATTTATACGTCTTGGTTATTTTACATTAGATAATAAAAATACCAAGGACGGGAAATTAGTATTCAACCGAACAGTAACGTTAAAAGACTCCTGGGCGAAGGAGTCTAAAAAAGGATAATAAGAAAGGAGGCGTTTGCCTCCTTTTTACTTACATCCATGCTTCTTTATATTTCTTATCCATCCGAGTAGCTTCTGCCAAGATCTGTTTATCTCCCATCTCTCTTAAAATAGGAATATACTGATCCAAAGCTGCGACTCCAAGCTGGATAGCCATAAAATCAAAACCTGATCTACTTTTTTGTGAAATGGCCAATTGATAATCTAGATTCTCTCCTATTGCTTTCAAATGCTTCCTTGCTAATAGTTTCGCTTTATCAATTTCCTTTACTTTAACCAATGTATCTAAGAGGATTGCGTTCGTATAAGATTGGCGCATAGTTTTCACCTCCTTAGTCTGTAAATCGTAAGCCTTTAAGGCTAGTTCTCTGGCTTTCTCATGTTTCCCCTGATTCATGAGAGCTTGCATTCCATCAACATATACATTAGGATATACCCATCCCTCATAATAGGAATTGGAATCCGTATCAAAGTAATTCAAATCTTTAATACCAGACCATTGGAACTTATCAATGGCATTGGCATATATCTTATCTGCATTAATGAGACTTTGTTTATCGGCAGGTTGTCCCATGTCCACAGGCATCAATTTATAGACTAAACCTTCTGAAGCTAAGTATTTATCCATACCCATGAAAACTGAATTGGGGCTCATGGTGGTAAAATAAATCGGTCTTTCCCAATTATTGTTACTTAGGATGGACATCATTCCTAATTCAGCACGAGACACTACATTATCTTTAAATTCCCATTGCATGTACTCCGGGACAAAGCTCTCCCAATCTTTCGGTATGCCTACATGACTTAATACAGCTTCTTTATCAATCTTCATTTGTAATTTCCGGGTTGGCATTACATTCAAAAACTTACCATCTCGGGTTTGCATTTTATCATTATTATTATCGGAAAGTAATACCTCCAGAATCTTATCTACATCCGAATACCCTTCAATTCCTAAATCAACTACTTGTATTCCGTCTCGGATTCCCTTCTTGATTTTATCATAACTAAATCCGATTGGCAAAGCTTTGGACTGATTGATATCTTCAAGTGCTTGTTTCACATACCAATCTGATTGAAAGTAACCATAATTTAATACCCGAACGTCTGTCCTGATACCCTCAACTTCTTGTAGATACCAAAGTGGGAAGGTATCGTTATCCGCATACGTAAATAATATCGCGTTAGGATCGCAAGAGTTTAATGTATTCAATGCTACTTCGCGTGACATACTTCTTCCGGAACGATCATGATCATCCCAATTCTCTTTGATTAGCAAAATCGGACCAGCAATCATACAGATTACCGCAGTTGAATAAGTTATCGTTTTTAAGGACATTTTACTTCTCTTCTTTAAGAAGTCCACAATCCCCAAAAGTCCCAGACCAATCCAGATGGCAAAAACATAAAATGAACCAGCATAAGAATAATCCCGTTCGCGGGGCTGCATTGGTGTTTGATTAATATAAAGTACGATGGCTAAACCGGTAAAAAAGAATAACAAACCAACAATACCAGCATCACGTTTATTTCTTTTTACCTGCCACATTAATCCAATGATGCCTAGAACCAATGGTAAGAAGAAATAGGTATTTCTGCTTGGATTATCGCGCATAGTTTCGGAAATAGTATTAATGCCCGGCAATCTAAACTCATCTAGGAAATCAATTCCTGACAACCAGTTACCTGCACTTAATTCTCCCTGGCTAGGGATATCATTTTGTCTTCCCACAAAATTCCACATGAAATATCGAGAATACATGTGCCCTATCTGATAGTTAAAAAAGAATTTAAGATTATCTGAGAAAGTTGGTTCTTCCCCCTCAGCAAGACCTAAATATTGTCTATAGAATGCAGAATGTTTATTACTATATAACCTAGGGAATAATACTTCTTTATCATATTTATATCCCTTTACATAATCAATTTTAGCGTAATCCTTTTCATCCTTTCTATACGTTGTTCCATCCGTTACATCAATCACATTTGAATTAAAGGTTGGTCCTTTAAATAAAGGCTCTGATTGATATTGTTCTCTACTGAGGTAACTTAAAAATGAAAAAGCATTGTCGGGATCAAAATTATTGAGGGAAATATTTGTTTGCGCACGAATAATCACCATCGTAAAGGATGTAAAGCCAAAGAATACCAGACAAGCTCCTAAGATGATTGTATTTAAAGTTGGTTTATTCTTTTTAATAGAATAATAAATCCCATACACCGCAGCGGATATCAGGAGTAGGGCAAAAAATAGTATTCCAGTTCCGAAAGGAAGTCCTAAAGAATTAACAAAGAACAGATCAAAATTTGCGGCGAATCGAACGGAGTATTGAATCACACCCCATAAGATAAAAGCTAATATCAGGACTCCCCAAGAGAATGATTTAGCAATTCCTTTCCAGGTTACTTTCTCGGTTTTTCTAAAATAAATCATTAGTGCTAAAGCCGGAATAGTTAAGAGATTCAGCAAATGCACACCGATAGATAAACCCATGACATAAGCAATCAATAACAACCATTTATTCGCATCTTTTTCATCAGCTTTTCGTTCCCATTTCAAGGCTAACCAAAACACGACAGCCGTACATAATGAAGACATGGCATATACTTCTGACTCTACAGCTGAATACCAAAAAGAGTCCGTAAAACTATAAGCTAATGCTCCAACCATACCTGCAGCAAATATCTGTACATATTGAATAGCTGTTCCTTGTTCATTCCTGAGCATGAGCTTCCGCGCGATGGCAGTTATTGTCCAGAAAAGAAAAACGATCGTTAATCCGGAACATGCCGCAGAGCCTACATTCATCCAATAAGCGATGAGTTCTTTATTACCAAAACCCAGATTTGAAAACAAGTTCTGAATCATTAAGAATAAAGGTGCACCAGGTTGATGAACGACCTGCAATTTATTGGCGGCTGCAATAAATTCACCTGTATCCCACCAACTAGTGGATTTATCAGCAGTCAGGATGTATACTATACAGGCAATAATACCACAGAGCCAGCCCAGAAGATTGTTGATTTTATTATAATTCATATGATTGGTTAGTTAGAATTCTATATTAAATTTAGGAAAGTATTCTTTTAAAGAACCTGACTTAACAAAATTTAACAGCATGACCCCTATAAAAAAAGACGAATGGGCTACATTCGTCTTTCAGTTTATGTCATAAGAATTTTCTAAACTAATTTTTCTACTATATTTTTAGTAGGACCAGGATTACTCATGGTATAAAAGTGTAGTACAGGAACTCCGAATTCGATTAGTTCCTTACATTGCTGAACTAACCACTCCTCACCTACTTGTCTTACATCTGCATTAGTTTTACATTTCTCAACTGCATCACTCAAATCTTCGGGGATATCTAGGTGAAATACTCTAGGCAGCATGATCAATTGTTTTTTGGTCGTTAAAGGCTTTAGTCCTGGAATGATAGGAACATTAATATCATTCTCTCTACATTTAATGACAAATTCCTTATATTTTTCAACATTGAAAAACATCTGCGTTACGATAAACTCGGCACCCATTTCGACCTTCTTCTTTAACCATTTAAAGTCTGTATTAAAATTGGGAGATTCAAAGTGCTTTTCGGGATAGCCGGCTACACCAATACAAAAATCAGTCTTTTCAGAAGAGCCAATATCCTCATGTAGGTAGGATCCGTTATTCATATCTACCACTTGTTTCAATAAATCAGTAGCATAAGGATGTCCACCTGGTGTTGGTATAAAATCAGCATCCCCTTTGCGGGCATCTCCTCGGAGCACTAATACGTTGTCAATTCCAAGGAAATTAAGATCAATTAATGCATTCTCTGTTTCCTCTTTCGTAAACCCACCACAAATTAAATGTGGGACAGCATCGACTTTGTATTTACTCATGATAGCCGCACAGATCGCTACAGTTCCAGGTCTCTTACGGTATGCAACTCTTTCCAGTAATCCACTAGCATGTTGTTTATACAGATAATCTTCTCGATGATAGGTTACATCGATGAATGGAGGCTTAAACTCCATCAGTTCATCCATTGTTTGAAAAATGCTTTGGATACCTTGCCCCTTTGCAGGAGGTAAGAGTTCAAAAGAATATAAGGGCTTGCCTTGAGCGTTTTTAATGTGATCTACAATCTTCATAAAAAAATATTAAGGCTTAGAGAGAATACAGGGAATACTGTTTCATTAACTTATCTGTCCCGATACGGGTAGAATGTAGCACCTTGACTTAGGCCAGGTTGCTAAGGCTTCAGCGGGTCTAGTCCCTCTGCCTTTCTCTATAAGCGGAGGCTAATATCGTTAATCGCTGTTTAAAAACAAAATTTATTCTAAGTACATATCAATTAACCCTTCAGGAAGCTTTAATACAATAATCTTTTCTTCAGGATCAATTCCTACAATAAAATCTTCATTCAATGGGAACATAGCATCTTTACCATCAATATCTACCGTAGCGATAAATTGTTGTGGCATTTCTTGCACATGGGTAATTTCACCTAATTCACCTTCTCCTTCTTCAATAGCCAGGAAGCCAACTAAATCACGATAGGTAAAATCATCAGGATCACGCTCCGGCATTTTATCATTGGATAAGTAAATTTGCTTTCTCAACAGTGGTTGAGCTTTATCGATATGATCAATGTCTTCAAAAGTTACATACGCCGTACTATTATTTTGTAGCTTAATGCTATCCACAAAAAAAGGAACCAATTTTTTATCAATTTCTAGAAATACAATATCTAAATCCAGGTCCTTGTAATTCTCGAACTCAAAAAACAACTGTACTTCACCCTTTAGTCCCCGGGTTTTACTCACATAACCTATATAAAAACTTTGATCCTTAGTCATATCTTTTTAATAATCGACAAAAATACGGAATTCTTTTTCTCCCAGTCTCTCTGAGATGTACTAAAGTAAAAACTTTCGAAAAAAAAGGCCGGTGCATAAAATGTACCGGCCGATTTTGAATTCTTATGAAGATTATCCTTCAGTTTCTTCAGTGTTTTCTGTAGTCTCTTCAGCAGCTTCTGGAGCTTCTTCAGTTTCTTCAGCAACAGGAGCATTTTTAGCAGCAATTGCAGCAGCTCTGTCTTCTTTTTTCTTAGCTTCAGCAGCTAAAGCAGCTTTTTTAGCTTCTTCTTTAGTTTGTGCTAAGCCAGATTTTTTACCTTCGATTTGAGCTGATTTACCTTCAGTCCATTTAGCAAAAAGCTCTTCAGCTTTAGCTTCATCGAAAGCACCTTTTTTCACACCACCTTGTAAGTGTTTTTTGTATAAAACACCTTTGTAAGAAAGGATAGCGCGAACAGTGTCAGTAGGTTGTGCACCTTTGTTCATCCAGTCTAACGATTTTTCGAAATCTAAAACGATAGTTGCCGGATTAGTGTTTGGGTTGTAAGAACCTAAACGCTCAATGAACTTACCATCACGTGGAGCACGTGCGTCTGCTACTACTACATGGTAAAAAGGTTTTCCTTTTTTACCGTGTCTTTGCAATCTGATTTTAGTTGCCATGTTTTAATTATATTTTATGTATTCAACATATCCCCCGTGCTTCATGCAGGAGGGGACGCAAAGATACAAAGTATTCTCTATTAAACCAATAGGCAGTTGCAATCTATAATTTCAAGAAATAATTTTAAGATTATGATTAGATTGACGATATTCAAATGCTTCATCTCATTTTCATTCTCATGCAAAGAAAAGCTCCATTAAAGATTGTTAAAGCCTCAGCAGGTTCCGGAAAAACATTTAGTTTAACCATACATTACTTGACTTTACTGTTGACTAAAGAAAGTAGCTATCGTGAAATATTAGCCGTAACCTTTACTAATAAAGCGACTGCGGAAATGAAAAACCGTATCCTATCCGTATTGCAGGGCTTGGCAACCGGAGATCAGGAAAATGAGGTAGAACAATACAGAAGTCATTTATTGGAACTCAATCCGCAATGGGATTCACATAGTATACAGGAAAAAGCTTTCCGAATTTATAGAAGAATCCTTCATGACTATAGCCACTTTTCAGTTAGCACCATTGATGGATTCTCACAAAAGGTGATTCGGAGCTTCACCTATGAGCTTAATTTAGATTCAGGGTATGCCATAGAAATGAACAGCAATAAAGTTAAACGTGATTTAACCATGATGTTGAATCAATTGCTGGATGAAAAACCTGAACTTCTTGAATGGATCATAAACTATGCTGAACAGAAAATCAGTAAAAATGAAAGCTGGAATTACAGACAACAACTGATGAGCCTCGCCGGCCTTATCTTCTCAGAGAACTTCCAGGAATTCGACAGCTACATTATCTCGGCAGACAATCATAAAATCTTCAATCTATTAAATAAAGAGATTGAAGAAAAAACCCATAATTTCTTAGAGGCTCTCAGCTTAGCCTTGGATACTTTCAAGACCGTGTACCGTTCTTTGAATATCGATGAGGCAGATATGAAATCGAAATCCAGGAATAAATTAGTTTCGAGCAGTAAGATAAATTTAGATGTTCGCAAACTTTCTGTTTCTGAAATTCAGGAAAAGGTCTTTGACAAGTATTCAATACTCGTTAATAATGAGGAAGCTTTCACAGATTCCAAAAAAGAAATCCGATACGATTATATGCAGGGTATTCAACCTGCTCTGGATGCCATTTTAACATTACAAGAACATTTTGCAAGTTATATAGCTTATCAGTCTGTCCATACAAATCTTTACTTCCTGAGATTACTCAAAGAGATGAGTGATTTATTAAGCCAATGGAGAAAAGATAACTCAGCTCAATTAATTTCTGATGCTCAAATATTATTGAATAAACTAGGCTTGGACGAGCACAGTGATCCGACCTTTATCTGGGAGAAAATCGGAAACCGCTATAATTATTTCCTCTTCGATGAATTTCAGGATACTTCCCGTATTCAATGGAAAAACTACAGTCCGCTACTATTAAATGCACTTGCAAATGCAAATGGTAAATTTAGTGAGCATTTGGTTGTTGGTGATGTCAAGCAGAGTATTTATCGTTGGAGGAACGGAGACTGGCGAATCCTTTTACAGCAGGTAGAGCAACAGGTATCACAAAATTTCCATCTTAATCAACAAGATTTACCACAATTTATTGAGAGTGGTTCATTAGATACCAATTATCGGAGTCTTCCGAATATTATTAATTTCAACAATTACATTTTCGAAAAAATTCCAACCTTATTACAGCAAGTATTAAATGACAAAGTATCTGAAAATTTAGGCGATGAAGGAATGCTGTGGTGGACCGATTCAGGTAATAACCAAATGCTTATAAAAGCTTATGAAAACAGCAAACAACTTATCCCCTCGGAAAAACTCCAACCTGGTAAACCATTAGGAAACATAGAAATTAATTATTTCCCTGTAAATGATGGCCGTGTAAGAAATAATCAGGTTATGGATGCGTCTATTGAAGCTCTATGTGATAAAATAGGCCAATGGGTTATGGAAGGAATATATAAACCATCACAGATAGGAATTCTGGTTCGTAGTAATGCGCAAGCCAAAATGGTGATTCAGAAATTAATGAGTTATAAAAACACACATTCCTTGGATTTTGAAGTTATTTCCGGTGATGCCCTTTCTTTAATTTCCAATCATGCCGTCAACTTAATCATTGAAACCCTACGCGCATTGGTCTTCCAATCTGATAAACATGTGGTTCACCATGCTAATATGGCTTACCTATATCAATTAGCACAAGGCAGGTCTAGCTTCAAAGAATCGGAGTGGTTAAAATTCAGCGCTAATCGATTGGAGGAACTTCAAGATATTCTTCCGTCTTCACTGGTAGACTCCTGGATACAATTGCAAAAAATACCTTTAGTACATCTTGTAGAAAAACTTTTTGAAATCTACCAATTAGGAGAAAAAGGAAGTATTCACCTACCCTATTTATTAGCGTTCAAAGATAAAGTCACCGCATTCTCCACTATGGGTGAAAGAGGTATTATTCAATTCCTGGAATATTGGGACGAAGATGGCGAGCGAGCAGTCTTACCTTCCAATGGAGACATCAATGCGATCGAGGTTTCTACCATCCATAAATCTAAAGGCTTAGCCTATGACGTAGTGATGATTCCGTTTTCCTCATGGAAATTAGATGGATTAACGAATGGCGACTTCTGGATTGATGTCTTGGATAGTCCTTTCGCTGAATTAGGAAAAATCCCTGTAAAATATACCCAATCGCTAGGCAAATCTATCTTCTATAAACAATATTACGAAGAGATGCTTTTTAATTATATGGACTCATTGAACACTTTTTATGTGGCTATGACGAGAGCTAAAAAGCATTTATACATCACAGCTCCTCAATTTAAGGAAACTGTAGATAAGAAAACCGGTGAAATTACAGGTATTGAAATCAAGAATGATTTTATCAGCGACTTATTGTTCCAAGTACTTACAGAGCCTGCCTCTCCTTTTCCATTAGAAAATAATAAATTAAATATTCAAGATAAATTAGAAAGTGAGCCAAAGGAAAACAAAACCGTAACAGCTACAGCAAGCGAGAGCAATAAACCAGAAATCAGAAACATAAGTCTACAGGATTATCCTCAATCATTAGCATTGGAATTAGCATTAGAGAAATCTACGGGACGGAGTATAAACAACATTCTTTTGATGGAAAAAGCTGCCCAATACGGAGTACTTGCCCATGAGATTGTTTCTTTAGTTGATAATGAATCCCAGATCGATTTATTTGTTAACCAATTTATTGAAGAAGGGGTTCTGGCCGTAGAAGATAAAGGGTTATTATTAGAGGAGATCCATCATATCTGGCACCATCCTGTCATTAACAAATGGTTAAGTGGTGATTATAAAATCTGGAATGAATCAAGTATCATATTAGAAGATGGAAGTACACAAAGACCCGACAAAGTGTTTACGAATGCCGTCGAAACTATTGTTCTGGACTTTAAATTCACCCAAGGTGATTATATAAACCATAAGACCCAAGTCGGTCGGTATATGAATGCCTTAAAAAATGTAGGGTATGATAATATTAAAGGCTATTTATACTATGCCAAATCAAAAGAATTAGTGGAGGTCAAATAAGAGAAAATCACATGAGTGAAAAACCATTTTTAAGATTAGTAGCAGAAGATATTCAGACTCGTTTTGGTAAGGACATCTCCGATATTGCTATTGTTTTCAATAATAAAAGACCAATAACCTACCTAAAGAAACATCTGGTTGATGTTTTCGGTCAGGCAATCTGGTCGCCTCAATTTTTTACGATCCAGGAGTTTTTTGGTCAATCCAGTAAGAAAATTCAGGCCTCAGCGCTAAGTCAATTTTTCTACTTATTTGAGCTACACAATGATCTGTTGGCAAAAGAAGGAAAGGAACCTGAAACACTTGAAGAATTCTATCCTATAGCAGAAATTATACTCAGTGACTTCGGACAACTGGATTACGATCTCGTACCTATCGACCAAATCTATATGGAGTTATTCGATACGACGGAGATAGATCTCACCTTCCAACATTTCACTGAAGAACAAACATCCTTTATCAAGCAATTCTGGCAATCTTTTAGCATGAAAGGCCATACAGCCGTTCAACAAAGATTTCTAGCCTTATGGAAGCGCTTACCGGTTTTATACAGATCCTTTAAGGATAAGATGAAACAGGAGAATCACACCAATTATCCAACTATATACCGGGAACTTGCAGAAGGAAGCGCAGAATTACCTGACTTCGGAAGTGGCTATAAGAAAATTCTTTTTATTGGTTTCAATGCATTAAATAGAGCTGAAGCAAAACTGTTTAAAAAATGGCAGGACGAAGAGAAAGCCTTGTTTTACTTTGATGCTGATGCTCATTACCTGGATGATAATTTACAGGAAGCGGGACTTTTTACCCGTAGAAACCTTTTCCAAACTGGCTTATTGAATGCATTAGGAGAAGTGCCAAACATTATTGGAAATAAAATATCACCAGTAAATCTCTATCAAAGCCTGGGTAAAAATGCCGAAACAAAGTTGTTGCATGATGTTTTGGCTGATTTGAAAGATAAAGATTTTAAAACCGAAACCGGAGCCATTCTATTAGCTGATGAAAGTCTACTGGTTCCCTTGCTTCAAAGTCTTCCAAAAATGGATATTAATATCACGACCGGTTATCCATTGATACAGTCTCCAATTTATGGATTATTAGATTTATGGTGCGAAACTCAGCTATTGATTTCCCATCAAAAGAAAGAGAAAATACCCTATCAACTATTGGAAACCTTCCTGAGCCACCCAATGACTAAGGTAAGTAAGCAACAAAAAAATCAAATCCAAAAAGAATCAGCAGAAAGGCAATTATTTGAGATTCAGGTAGCAGAAATTGATATCAGTAGTTCAGCTGTTCCTCATTTCTTCAAATCCTTAAATCGTCCGGATGATTTAATCCCGACTTTAATTCATTTGATTGATGAGCTATTATTGACCATTGCTCAAAATGGCAGAATCAGACAGATTGAATCCGACTTATTGATTGAAACTAAAAAGGTTCTTAACCAATTATATTTAGGATTTGAAACCTTAGGAACATTAAGTATTGCCTTTCAGATTGGCTTAATTAAAAAAGCAGTATCGCCTATTAATTCGGCAATAGAAGGAGATCAATTAAAGGGTCTTCAGATTATGGGTTTATTAGAGAGTCGCTGTTTAAACTTTGACCACGTTTATATCTTAGGAGCGAACGAAGGAGTATTACCTAAAACATCCAGTTCTCCTACCTTCCTTCCTAACAATATCCGTAAAGCTTTTGGACTTCCTGTTTTAGAAAATCAAGATGCCCTTTCAGCCTATTTATTTTACAGACACTTCCAATATAGCAATGACATCCATATATTCTACAATGGCATTGTAGATGAAAGTAGTACCGGTGAAGAAAGCCGCTTTATCAAGCAATTAGAATTTGAAACCAAATTCCAATTTATCAAACATATTCAACAGCAGCCTCTTCTGTTTCCGGTTCAGCCTCAGGAATTGATTATTGAGAAAAAGGATGAGGTGTGGGATAGGCTATATAGAAAATTCATTACCAATAAGAAAGCCTTGTCTGCTTCTGCATTCACCACTTACCTGTCATCACCCTTACAGTTCTTCCTAAAATATGTGGCCGATATCAAGGAACCTCCTTCTATCTCGCAAGAGTTTGAAATGAATAAACTGGGAACTGTCATCCATGAATGCATGGAAAAATTATTGACACCTATCCGAGATCAAAATGATTTTGTACCAACAATTGAATTTGAAAAATCATTACAGCTGGTTGATGCTATTGTACTTCAAGAAATCGGTTTACAATATCAGGTAGAATACAAAACCCTTGAAGAACTAAACAGCCTACAACGGATCATGCATAAGATTGCTACTGAATACATCAGTATGTATTTACAATATGACATGGATCAATATGAAGCTATCCGTATAATAGAATTGGAAAATGACAAAGATTATTTCTTGGATTTCGAAATAAACATCAATGGGAAACCAGAAATCATTAATCTTTATGGAATTATTGATAGAGTAGATGAAGTTATTACAAAGGAAGGTCAACATAAGCTAAGAATCGTTGACTACAAGACCGGAGGAGATCAGGTCGTTTTTGGTAATTTAGAAAAAGTCTTTGCTCCTAATACGGAAAATAAGGCTTTATTACAGACTCTTTTTTATTCCTATGTGTATGAACAGAAGACAGGCATTAAGGGCTTAGAACCGCACCTATATGTAGCCAGAAGAATGCGAGAGGATGGCACCCTATTTAGAAACAGAAATGGGAGCCTTGTATTTGAAGATTTAATACTGGAAGATCAGAAGAATTTTTTCGTTGAGTTTTTAAGAACAAGTCTTGAAGAGTTATTCAATCAAGATATTCCTTTTAAACATAACCCTGAGGCCGTTGTATATCCTTCAGATCCTTATACACTATTTTATAAATACAGTTTGGCAGAGAAGGAAGAAGAAGAAATATAATCTTAAATAAAAAAGCGAGGCAGCTTATGAATTCATAAAGTGCCTCGCTTTTTTTATTTAAAGTTTTAAGCTTTTCTACGTTTTCTAATGGCGCTTTCAGCTCTCTTTTTAGCAGTATTAATTTTATAATCCAACCATTTATCCTTGAAGATTTTACGCATGGTATCATCAAAATGACGGGTTACAAATAGGTTCCTTGCTCCTTTTAATTTCTCACTTACGGAATTTGCCAAAGCACGGACAGAGATGGAATAGCCTTCCGTTTCATATTGAATATAATGCCACCAACCGGCAGGCATATACAAGGTGTCACCCGGATTAATAACAGCTTCATAACCTTCTAAGAAATCAAGTCCCGGATAATCCTCATGATTGCTCTTCTTTAGATTCGCAATGCTATGAAAATTATAGGGAAGCTTGTACATTAAGTCTGATTGATTGTTTGGAAATACCCAGATGCGTTTGGCTCCGTGAAATTGAGAGATAAAAACATGAGACATATCAATATCAAAGTGATTTCGCGTTGCTGAACCTTCACCCCCAAAGAACATATAAGGTAGCCATTGTAATACCTTGCCTCCTGTAACATCATTAAAGATAACATCCTTCTTCAGTTCAGGTCTGATTTTCATCAGATTAAACAAGAAAAGGCGTAGTTCTGTAGGCTCTCTACTAATTAAATCCAAGTATTCTCCAAAACTCATTCTACCAACCGGAGGGCTAGCAGCATGGTTTTGAGATTCTTCTTCACGACCATACACGTCTATTTGCTCATTACCCGCTATTTCCTTGAAATAGTCGTAACTCCATTTTGACCAACAAGGGCTATCTTTGCTGATAAAATCCTTGATGATAACTGGTTGGCCTTTATTGAGATAGTCTCTAACAAAGTCCTGGGGAGCAATTCCAGAGATACTATTAACAGGTTTTAATTTCACTATTTTCTCATTTTTGAGTTAATGCAAACATAAAAAAAATATTTCTACAATAAATATACCGTAGACATATCTCATCTACAATTTTACCGATATATAACCAAATTATGGAGAATAATTTCATTAAAAAATGATAAACATCAAATTTCCCTTTAATAAAGTCCATTCAAGCAGAAAAAGCTATCCTAATTGGATAGCTTTTTTAATTTATGATATAAATATTATTTATTTACAAGTTTGATGTATTGCTCTATAGCCATTGTCATACTCGGTGCATTAGGTGTGGGTGCCGGAATATCCAATATCAACCCGTGATCTAATAATGCTTGCTGAGTTGTTGCTCCAAAAGCGGCTACACGTGTATTCTGTTGTATAAAATCCGGGAAATTCTCGTATAAAGATTGTACACTAGAGGGACTAAAGAACACAATTATATCGTAAAATACATCTTTAAGATCTTTGATATCGGAGATAACTGTACGGAATAAAACTGCAGGTGTAAAATCGTATCCGTTTTCCTGTAACCAGCGTTGTGTTTCTTCATTAGCCACATCGGAACATGGAAACAAGAATTTCTCCTTATTATGCTTCTTGAGTACGTCTTCCAAGTCCTGAGGGGTTTGTTTACCGAAGAAAATTTTACGTTTACGGTATTGTATATACTTTTGAAGATAAAGTGCAATGGTTTCAGAAATACAGAAATACTTTAATTCCGCTGAAACCTCAAACCGCATCTCTTCACATACCCTAAAAAAGTGATCTACAGCGTTTTTACTGGTAAAGATTACAGCAGTATAATCAGCAAAATTAATCTTATCTTTTCTGACATCCTTCGCAGAAACGCCTTCAACATGTATAAAACCACGAAAATCTAACTTCAGATTATACTTCTCGGCTAATGTAAAATAGGGAGATTTATCGTTTTCTGGTTTTGGTAAAGTCACTAAAATGCTCTTTACTTTTTTGGATCTTTCTACGTCAATCTGCATATACTCTTTCTTATTTACTTAGTGCTCTCACTAATATCAAAATTGGTGCTAATTCGAGACAGCAAAGATAAAGAATTAAATAAAAAATAGAAAATTTGAAATTTCCAAACAGATGAAATGCTGTTCTTAAAAACCTATATGAGAATAAAATTATGACTAAACAAACGTAAATAATAGAGATTAATGTGAAATAATTCGCAGGAATAAATATCACCAATAATAAGAATGGCATCAGAAAAAACATGCTATTGAAATACACAAGGTATAAAATGGCAATATATTCACGAACGATTTTTTCTAATTGAAAGACAAAAGATACAAATCGAATAATTAAAATCTTAGCAATAAATAATGCAGCTACAAATCCCGAATTTTTTAAAAAATTCTCAAAACTGAGATAATTTATGTCCCCAAAACTCGACATAATGACCACAACAAATAATCCTAAAGACAAACTAAAGACAGCATATAAGAAAATATACGGCCAAGATGTGGCAAGAGAATCCTCTTTACTTACTTGTAATAGTAGGCGCTCTTTGTAATAAGCATCCACAATAATCTTTAACTCTACCGGAAATATTATTCTTAAGATACCTAAGATGAGAAATAATACAAAAACAACAAATAAAACCCAGATTGGCCTATGATTCTTTTGAACTCCTTCCAACTGAATAGATTGTTGTTTATGATTACGATTAATATCTAACCCAAAAAACAAACTATGATTACCCTCTTTCAAGATTGAATTTATGCCTTGTTTTAAATAGTTATCTTCTTTATTTGGGAAAAGAATAATTTGACTATTTTTAAGATTGTTATCAAGGGAATCAAATATAGCTAAGCGTGCAAGCGAATCTTGTATAGCAATGGAATCTGCTACTTGGAGTGAATCAAAAGGCACATTCTGTCCCATCGTTTTAGGAGCATAAAATATGCTACTAAAAACAAATAATAATAGGATACCTAATGCTTCTATTTGTTTCATGGAAGCCGTAAAGTTAGGACAAAATAATTGTTTTAGAAATCGAAAAAATGACTAAGAAAGAAATTGTAAGATGCGGATGGTGTGGGAATGATGAATTATATCAAGCATACCATGATAAAGAGTGGGGAAAACAAGTAAAAGATGACAAAATACTCTTTGAGTTTTTGATTCTCGAATCTGCTCAAGCAGGCTTGAGTTGGATTACCATCCTTAAAAAAAGAGAAGGTTACAGAAAAGCTTTTTCAAACTTTGACTATAAGAAAATTGCAAAATATACAGAAAAAGATGTTGAACGGTTATTAGTAGACCCCGGGATTATAAAAAACAGGCTAAAAATCACAAGTAGCATTAACAATGCTAAAGTATTTATGGGAATTCAAAAAGAACACGGCTCTTTTTACAATTATTTATATTCTTTTTTGCCTGATCAAAAACCTATCGTTAATCAATTAGAAGATCTTCGAGGAGTTCCCGTCACTACCGATATATCCGATAAAATAGCAAAAGATCTAAAAAAGAAAGGACTAAAATTCTTCGGATCAACAACCTGTTATGCCTATATGCAAGCCGTTGGAATGGTTAATGACCATATTTTAACCTGTTCTTTTAGGTAGAGCTGCTAAATCCTATACGTTTTTATAAATATCTTGTAGGTTACGGCATTGTCCGTTATAGTCCAATCCGTAACCTACAACAAATTCTTTTTCAATTTCAAAACCTACATACATAATATTATCAAAGCTATACTGTAAACAATCGGGTTTAAGCAATAAGGTGGCTACTGAGATACTAGCGACACCTAATCGCTCTAATGCTTCAATCGTATGTAATAAAGACTTCCCTGAATCAACAATATCCTCTACAATTACAATATGTCTGTTTACCAATGACATTCCAACCCCTATTAGCTCATGTATATTTCCCTGATTAGCCCCCTCATACGAAGCTAATTTAACAAAAGACATTTCACATGGAATATGGATTTGCTTCATCAAATCTGCCATAAACATAAAACATCCATTCAATACGCCTATGAAAACAGGATGTTTATCTTCATACTTCAAATTAACATCAATCCCAATCAGACGGATTCTTTTCTGAATCTGCTCATAATCAATCATCAACTCAAACTTCAATCCATCTATTTTTATACTCTTCATGATCTTTAATTTTCTTCTGGTTCACTTTTCCCGAAAAGCTTTTCTAATAAAGTTTTCCGTATTTTTTCCTCACGATCTATTTCTTCTACCATATCCTTAATGTTATCATGAGTCAATACAGAATCAGGAATTCCTTTTGGTTTGGGAGGTCTCAAATTAGGAACTAATTGCACCTGATAAAAACCATAATTAGCCGGTACCTCTTCCCCTTCCAATTGATTCAATTTATTCATTATGTAACCATAAGTATTGAAATGCTTCATTACCCAAGGTTTTAAATAGCCTGTATATTCAAAAGAGGATAGCCCTGTTTTAGGACGAGGAATAATACTAGAAAGGAATAAACTCTCACCTATAGTGATCTCATTTGGTGTTTTGCCAAAATAATATTTAGAAGCTTCGGTAATACCATACACATTTTTACCCCACTCAATAATATTTAAATAAATCTCCAACAAACGATCCTTACTAACCTCTTGTGATTGCTCCATTAACCAAACCAATAAAATCTCTTCAAATTTTCTCATCATCGTTTTGTTCCGATTCAGGTAAAGATTTTTAATAAGTTGCATCGACATGGTACTTGCCCCGCGCTTAAATTTTTTCTCCTTAATATTCGTAACAATCGATAATTGAAATGCTTCCAATTCAAAACCTTTATGTTTATAAAAGAATGGGTCTTCCGTATTCATAACAGTCTTCTTTAAAATTGGAGCTATTTGGTTTAGCGGTGTAAAATTCGGATTCGATGGATCCAATTTTATTTCCCTCATTTTAACGGTATCTTCATAGGCTTCATAAACAAACGGACCGTTAAGCGCTGCAATATCTGCTTTACCCCATTTTTTTACCTTTAGATTCTTATCATCAATCTTTGACGCAAAACTAAGTCCATCAGGATCATCCAGATCTACCTTGAAATCCATATCATATTGAACGTCACCTTCAACCTGTACTCCTTCCAGATTCTCAAACAATCCAGCGGGGATAGCATCAAAAAAATCCTGTGCCTTAAACTTTCCCGTATGCACAGCCAATTCTAAAAGTTTCTTAGGTTTTCTACTAAATTTCAGTTTAGGCTCAAAAGAGAAATCTTTAACAGCAACTTTGGTTCCCTTAATAAGCTCAATCGTATTTTCGGAGACTAAAAACCCACCCACAGCTAAACCTTCAGGTAAGGTGATGGTGTCATCAGACAACCTATGATGGTTAATTCTTAAATTCTTCGTGCTCCAACCACCCTTCACTTCAAGTGTTTCTTTCCCCTTTCTTGCTACCTCATCTAAATGAAAACTGAGTTCATCAAAACTAACTTTTAACCCAAATCTGCTGCTTATAAATGGAATCTGGGTCTGTTTATTTTCAGATGAAATTACAACCTTTAGTTCTTGACGCCTGGGGTTAATATTCCCTTTAAAGTTCCATTTCCCGTCTTGTTTATTTAAATAGACATCTATATCATAATCCCCATTATTTATTACCCCTACCGGTACATTCACCACTTGTGTAGAAGAGGAATCTTGATAAGATAAACTTACATTTTCAAGATTTAAGTTATTCGGAACTGCCTGGAATGCCTTTTTTAATAGGTTATCCACTCGTTCCGCTAATGTTCTGGCGTCAGTATTTGTTTCAGAGGTATCTTGAGTTTTTTTGGAGCGGAATAAAAAATCATAATTTGAAGTACTATCGTGCTTCACCAAAGTTATATTCGCATTTTTAAGGTCTAATTCATCCAACTGAACATTCCCTGAAAGTAATGGAAATAATTTGACGGACACTTTAAATTGATCAATGGAGGCCAATTGCTCTCCCGTATCAGGGTATAATTTTACTTTTTGAAAATCTACGGTAGTAAGTCCTGCAAATTCATACTTATTGACTTCAAAATTCAACTGATAATCTTCTTTAAGCTTTTTCTGAACTTTTATGACGGCTTTGTTCAACATATCTCCCCTTACCGACATCATCCAAATAAATCCAATTAATAATAACCCCAAGGCACTTCCTATCGTTATAAGAAACCATCGCTTTTTTACAAAGCTGAAATCCGGAGTTTTAAAATTAGTAAAGTTCAACATATATCAATTTACACAGGAATACATAAGGGTAAAAATATGCAAAAATCATTAAAAACATCATTATGACAAGATATTGAGCATCTTTCTTTAGCTTTGCTTAATTAATTTGAATTCATGATTACTAAAGAACAGATTTTACATGCTTTAGGTCATGTGGAAGAACCGGATCTAAAAAAAGATTTGGTAACACTCAACATGATTGAAAACATTGAAATATTGCCGAATAAAATAAAATTCGACGTAGTCCTAACTACACCTGCCTGTCCTTTGAAAGGACATATTGAGCATGCCTGCCGAAATGCGATTGATCTTTTCGTTTCAAAAGAAGTTGAGGTGGATATTAATATGACCGCCCGTGTTCGTGCTGTAGATACTGCTCAATTAAAAAACATCAAAAATATAATTTTAGTTTCTTCAGGGAAAGGAGGCGTGGGAAAATCAACCGTTGCAGCCAACCTGGCCCTAGCTTTATTTAATACAGGAGCCAAAACAGGCTTATTAGATGCCGATATTTATGGTCCTTCTGTGCCTATTATGTTTGGTGTAGAGGATGCAAAACCTAAATCTACGCAAGGCCCTGATGGAAAGAACAAGATTGTTCCTATAGAAAAATTTGGATTAAAATTATTGTCCATTGGTTTTTTCACTGATCCTAATCAACCTATTCCGTGGAGGGGTCCTATGGCTACATCTGCAATTAAACAGTTATTTGGGGATACTGATTGGGGAGATCTGGATTATCTAATCGTCGATATGCCACCGGGTACAGGAGATATTCATATTACGACAGCTCAAAGTTATCCAATTTCAGGTGCTGTTATTGTAACAACCCCTCAACAAGTAGCTTTAGCGGATGCCATTAAAGGAATGGCCATGTATCAAATGGAAGGGGTTAAAGTTCCTATTTTAGGAATTATAGAAAACATGTCTTATTTCACTCCGGCAGAATTACCTGATAATAAGTATTATATTTTCGGAAAAGATGGTGGAAAACGTCTTGCGCAAGACAATCAAGTTCCTTTCTTAGGTGAGATTCCATTGGTGAAATCAGTTTCCGATGCCGGCGATAATGGTTTTCCTATCGCATTGGACCAAGATGAACCGGTCGCTTCGGCCTTTGCTGATATTGCAGGCAGAGTAGCGCAGGAATTAAGTATCCTAGCCGCAAAATCATAAGATATTTTAATAAAAAGTAAAGCCTTCGGAAAAATCTGAAGGCTTTACTTTTTATTAATCATTTGGTGAGCCAGACCTGTGCCTGGACAGGGATTATCTCTTGATTATTGTCCAGCACAACTAGGAACATAAAAGCAATTTGCAATTGTGTCGCTGTAGTACTATTCTCAAAGTTTTCAATCATACTCTTATTAGCAGCACTCTTGCTTTAAATGCACTTATTGTCGTATTAAAAAGTGCTTTATTTCCAAATCCGGAAATTGGACTAGTAATATAGGAAGCCGTTCTAACTCCACCGGCATTAATATTTGTGTCCCCCTGCACAGTAAATATTATTTATTTAAAAATTATTTTACAACTGTAATAAGAAACATTCAACTCCAAAATCCCCCCAAAAACTACCTAAGCTCATTTAAATCTAAAGCTTATCAATTTTTAAATTCAACCACCTGAACACCAATTAACTCTCTCCTTTTTAGGCTCCAAACTTTAAGGAAAGCAGATAAAATATTAACCTGAGCTAACAGGTTTCATAATTAACATTCAGTCATTATTCACCCAATATTTATTCACTTTTAATTGGGTGAGATACGGGCCAGAAAAGGAAAAGTAGATAGGGAATTAAAGAGAAAATTCCGATAGAATATTAGCTAACCATTTGGTTTAGGTTAGCTTAAATAGATAAAGCCTCCAGAAAAATTCTGGAGGCTTTATCTATGCCTTAGCATACTAAATGCTTATTACTTGTTCAGATTAGGGTTATTTAATTCTTCGGCTTGAGGAATTAAGAATGTAATTGCAGGATCATTATATTGATAAGTATCACCCGCGTAAAACAAGTGGTTACTACCTCTGGTTAACGATTCTTTATTACGTTTCAAAGCTAAATATGTTTTACCTTCTCCCCACAGCTCAATTCTCGTTTGTAAGTAGATTTCTTTTAAGAGAGCACTTCCTGACAAACCATCTACATAGCTGTAATCTGCCTCATCAGCAAATCGTAGTTTCAATAAAGATTTTAATGAAGCAATTGCAGCTGCTGAATTTCCTAATCTAGCATTTGCCTCTGCATTTAATAAAACCATTTCATCCAATCTCATATAGACATAGTCAGTAATAACATTACGTTGTCCACCTATTCTTCTATCAGGTGCAAAGAATTTATTAATTGGCCATAAATCCTCATCAAACTGTCTTTTTCTGATATCTTGGTCTTTTATTTCTGCGTATAAGCCATCATCAATTATTTTCGGATCACCCGCCCAAGCATAGCTATAGGTAAATAAATCAACCTGACCCCACCAAGAAACTAAATCCAAATTATTAGCTAAAGTTAAATCAACAGCCCACATCCAACTTTTGGTAGAAACACTATTAAAACCGGATTGAAGATTCTGAAGTTCACCTGCTTCATTAAAATTCGCAACAGCTTCCAATGAATCTGTCATATTGAATTCTTTGCTGCTAATTATTTCATTCGTTAGTGATACAACTCTTTGTAAGTCTGCATTAGCACCTCTGGCTGCTAAAACATAAGACAATAAACCTTTAGCTACGCTTTGATTTACGGCATGTTTTGCATTTCCACGACTAAAGCCATCCAACTTCACAATAGCATCATCTAAATCGTCTACCATTTGGTCATAAATCTCTTTTGCAGTCGATTTTGGATTATTTACTGTTCCAGGAACGATATAAAGTGGCAGGATTTTTTCATTTCCAGTTCCGTATCCTTCTTTAGAATAGAAGTTAGCTAGGTAAAAATATGCATATGCACGTAAAGCTTTTGCTTGACCAATCATTTGTGCCTTAACAACTTCTTCCGGATTTGCATCATTACCTCCTAAAGATTCGATAACTGTATTAGCAGCATAAATGATGGAGTAATAATATCTCCAAGGCATATATGCTTGATTAACTGTATAGTTGACAGTAGCGGTAAGATTAGCAATATTTGAATACCAACCGTAATTAGTTCCGGCCAACACCATATCCCCTGCTAACATATCAGCATACATATCGTAGCCTTTTTGACCAAAGTCATCATGCCCGGTAGTACCTCCACTTCCAACTTCGAACATTTTTCCATAGATACCATTAATATATCCATTTAAAATCGTTGGATCCTGAATGGCAAGTAAATCTAATTGCTCGTTAGAGATCTGTTCACTAGGCGTTTTTTCTAAAAAATCTTTTTTACAGGCAACTGTTGAAATAGAAGCTACCGCTAGTAATATAATATAAAACTTTCTTTTCATAACTTTAAAATTTAGCTCTTAAACCTGCAGAAATTGTTGATAACGGTGAATATCTGTACATGTCAGAAGCACCGGACTCAGCTGTTGAAGGGTAAAAACCACGACGTGCTGAATGATACCATAAATTGTCGGCAGAAACCCACACTCCTAAATTTGATAGCCCTAATGGAGATACTAAATTCGCATCAAAATTATAAGCTAATCTAATGTTATTTAAAGCTAAATAATTAGCCTTAGTCAAGAATCTTGTCGAAGCAGAAGAAACATTTTGGTCTGTAGTAGCATTATTACTTAGACGAGGAACATCTGTGATATCCCCTTCTTTCTGCCATCTATTCAGAATATCTGTGTGCCAATTGTTTGATCCCACAACACTATTTCCCATTAACGTTGCATAAGCACCGTCATATGCATAGCCACCAAAGCTATAAAGCATCTGAACGGATAAATCAAAGTTCTTATAACCTGCTCTTAAATTCAAAGCACCACGTAATTTCGGAATCGCTGATTTCCCATTATAGAACTGAGTTGCCTGTGCATAGTTTTTTGTAGTACCTTCTTTGATTTCTTTATTATCAGGATTTTCAAACTGATTTAAAGAAGGAATTTGCTCGCCTGCATCAAATTCATTGTTATTATTATTATCTGTGTAGTAAACTTTCCATGTACTTCTACCATCCATAGGATCTACACCACTGAATTCACGCAAGTAAAAATCATAGATAGAATGGCCTACTGCCCAACCAGCTGTACCTTGAATATCTAACGTTTTTGGCTGTCCAGTGTTAGGATCGATCGGCATTTTTGTGATTTTATTCTTAAAAGTTTCGCCGTTGATTCCTAAATCTAGGTAATAATCAGACCCTTTAAGGATATGTCCTGTTAAGTCAAACTCTAAACCTGAGTTTCTAAGATTACCATCATTTACTTTAATTAATGCGTAACCAACAGAAGGACCTATACGTCTATCAAAAATTAAGTCGGAAGTATTCTTCAAATAATATTCTACCGTACCTGTTAAATAGTTACCAAGTCTGAATTCGACACCTGCTTGGAACATCTTTGAAGTTTCCCATGTCAAATCCTCATTACCTTTCGAATCAAAAGAAAATCCAGGCTCATCATTAACATTCACAACATTAAAAACGTCGTATCCCGGATAATATCCAACACCACCTTGATCACCAATTAAACCGTAGGAAGCTTTAAGTTTCAAGAAGTTGATAACATCATTATTAGCTAAAAACTCTTCATTGGACAATACCCAACCGGCGCCAATAGAACCAAAAGTTCCCCATTTATTATTTTTGAACCGGGAAGATCCGTCTCTTCTTACACTACCTGACAAAAGATAAGTTCCTTTGTAGTCATAGTTAATTTGTCCAAAATAACTCTCTAAGTTATAATCTTCAGTATATCCTCCGTTAGGATTCGACACAACAACATTGTTGAAATCTAACGAATTAGGATCCACTAATCCACTGCCGGAAAGTGTTAAATATTTTAGGTTATAGCTACTTGCTTCATGCGCAGCTAAGGCTTCGAAATTATGATCACCAAATTGATTTCTATAACGTAGTAAATTCAAGAAGTTATAGAAATTCATTTCAGAATTCTGGTGGTACAAACTACCTCCTTGAGAAGCGGCAGAACCATAGAATTTATCATTTTTAATGATTTGATTATTGTTATAATATTGGTACCCAAATGAATTTTCGAATGTTAAACCTTTGATAACATTAAAATTAGCATATCCACGTCCATTAAGCTCATTACGATTATGTCTGTCTACTCCATAAGTAGCGTCGGCAATTGAGTTTGTTAATGAACCAAATCTTCTGTTAGAGTTTTCACCATAATCGTATACAAACCCACCATGGTAAGGGTTATCAATTTTATTTCCATTTTCGTCTCTCTCAAATAATGGATAAACAGAAGGCATATTATCTACAAACCAGAAAATACTACCTGAGTCTTCGGATTGTCCATTGTTATTTCTTTCCGATTTTGATACGTTAAAATTCAAACCAACATTTAACCATGGTTTTACTTTATGATCCAAATTAAGACGACCTGTATAACGTTTAAAATCAGAGTTAATAGAATATCCTTGGTCATTTAAATAACCGTAAGATGTAAAATAATTGGTTTTATCATTTGATCCGCCAAATTTCACATTAATATCTGTTCTGTTAGAATTCTGAAAAGCATAATCTTCCCAGTTTTCAGGATCGTATAAGCGATCAACACCACTTTTAACTGTTCTAGTAATCGGGTCAATCAACTCAGAACCATTAGCTACGTCCCAGATATTAATACTTCCTTGGGTAACAATCTGATTATTTGCATATTCAGTTGCTTGAGCGTCAGTATATCCTCCTATAGCCTGGCTATAATTATAAAGACTTTCCCAAGAAAGACCAGCATATTGCTCAGGGCTTCTAATAACATCATATCTAGGCAATAAGGCCATATTGCTACCAAAATTAACGTCAGCCTCAATAAATGAATCTTGTCCTTTACCACTCTTTGTGGTAATTACGATAACACCATTTGCACCTCTGGATCCATAGATCGCTGTTGCTGTAGCATCTTTTAACACTGTTGCAGATTCAATATCATTATTGTTAATAGAAGTAAGGTTACCTGAATAAGGAACTCCATCCACAACAATTAAAGGCGAACGATTTCCGTTTACAGAACCAAATCCTCTAACGCGAATAGTTGCCGCAGTACCAGGTTGTCCGGAACCGTTAACAACAGACACACCTGCAACTTCTCCAGCTAATGCTTGAGAAAGATTTGATGTGTTTTTCTGTTGAAGATTTGCACCATCAACCTTTTTTGCAGAACCAGTAAAAGCTTCTTTTGTCGTACTACCATAACCTACGATAACGATTTCATCTAAAGCCGTCTCATCCGAAACTAACTCAACATTAAGCGTTGATTGATTTGCAATTTTAACTCTTTTGGATACGTATCCAAGCATTGAGAAATTTAAAGTCCCGTCAGCGCCAACTTCAATGCTATAATTTCCTGAGGCATCAGTTTGTGTTGCAATACTAGCACCGACAACTAAAACTGACACGCCTCCTAGTGGGGCTCCATCAGTAGATGATGTCACTTTTCCTCTCACTTGACGATCTTGTGCAAACGCTATCCCAACAAGACAGGTCCACACAAAAATTAAACTGAGTAATTTTTGTTTCATAAATTTTGTTATTAATTAAAATTTTTATAACAGAGATTGTTAAAAATTGTTAAACAGTAGCCAAATATATAATTTGCTTAAATATTTAACAAACTAATATCTCTTAACTTCAATATTTATCAAATAATCATTAACAAAACTAATTTTTTAGTAAAATTTTAACAGAGTGATTATATTTTTAATAAAAAGACGGAAAATAATATGAATTTGGCGTAAATTAATAACAATCTGTTGACAACAATTAATTGATGTAATCATTAATTATCTGATAATCAACTAGTTATGAATAAAGTATTTTATTTATTACATTAGTAAATAGATGTGGATTTCGTTAAATTATTAGAGTATATCAAGGTAGGAATGGGTATAATTTATTCAAAATTACCTTCTTATATTTACAGAACTTTAAATATGCTAGCATAATAAATTCCGAAATTTCAGCTTAAAATGATATTCCGAGACAAAATAATATTTTGGATATTTATCTTACACTAACTTATTAAATAACTTAACACTTATTAGTCATCCCAAAAATTTTATGAGTTTTTTAGATAATGTAAAATAAATGTGACAAAACAATACACTTCATGAAATTCATGTAAAAGGCGAGATTAGACATCTCTTCTTAAGTAAACTAGTAGTAATAATTATATTTCACTAAAAGAAACTCTTAAGAATAGTACAATTCCGAATAATCAATATAAAAATAAAGTTCTCTCCTGAGGTGGAGGGAACTTTTGTAAGTGCTCGAAATCACTTAATATATCAATCGTATCATTCCACACTTATGTTTCGAAACTTGAGAAAACATTATACTATTTTTTGTCTAAGCAAAGGTAAGCTGTAGCTGGAACATCCTAATTAAAAAAGCCGTTCGACAAATTCGAACGGCTTTCTATATAACGATTATTATTAATTCTATTATTTACTTAATATCCCACCACAATTTAGTATTTACTTCATCGGGGCCTTGAGCAGCAATAGCTTCCTCATAGCTTTTACCATTTAAACCCGGTTCAGTATTAGGATAAGCTTGACGCACAGGAATTTTTTTATCAATAGATAAAGGAGCCGGACCAGGATTCAACTCTGGAAATCCTGTTCTTCTCCAATCCACCCAACTTTCATATCCATTAGCCTGATAATTTGCTATCCATTTCTGAGTAATTATTAATTCTAATCCTTTTGCTGGATTATAAGCAACATTACTTTGTGCGTAGTAAGAAGCATCAGCGGTCACTTCATGTTGTGCCATAGACGCTTCTATGCCTTTTTTATAGAAATCAGCGGCATCTCCACCCCAACCACGAAAAGCAGCTTCCGCAAGCATAAATTGAAGTTGAGCGTAAGTAGTAATTGGCAATCCATAATTCTCAGCAGTAAACTTATTCCCGATCAAGGAAACCGTTTCCTGATTTAGGTTATCATCTGCATTTGCCAAACCGTAGGTCATACCTTTATACCCACCTCCCTGCACGACTTCTTCCGCATACACAGGCAAACGAGGATCATCGAGACCAGTAAGCGTCTCGATCATTTTCACACTCACAGCATAATCAGTTCTTTTACCTACAAAGTAATTATTGTATAATGGATTCTGGTTATTGGCATCATTAAGATAGTTGAAAATCACATTGTCTGCGTTACTTGTTATTACTCCATCAGCATATGCACTTGTGAATTCTGCTTTTGCCAAAGCTGGCTCAACATCAGCCAAATGTATAGCTGCAACCATTCTCAATGTATTGGCCCATTTCTTCCACATACTGATATCTCCCTCAAATAAGATATCGCCATTGATAGCTTCACCTTCCTTAAGTTGATCTACCGATTCTTTAAGTTCGCTAAACAGTGAAGTATAAATTTCTTTTTGAGTATCGAACTTAGGCGTTAAAAACTCTTTACCCTTTAATGCTTCAGAATAAGGCAACATACCCCATCTATCTGTCATGTGTAGATAGAAAAATGCTTTAAGTATTCTTGCGACTGCAATCTGGTTATCAGTGCTTCCCCCTTTTTGCACATATGGCAAATCTGAAGTTGCCGGATCTGAGTTTAAATTTATAATAGTTTGAGCATCTAAAAGAGGTCCGTTATAATAAGCAGAAAAATCATAAAATTTGTTCTGGAATCGCGACTCATTGGTATACTGAATTTCTGCCATATATTGAGGATATATATCCTTTGCCCATCCCGCAATACCACTTCCTTGGTTGGCAATATGACGAATGACATTACTTATCAACAGCTCGGTATTAGGATCGGCTGGATTGTTAGGGTCGATATTAATTTCATCAAAATCTTTAGTACAAGAGACCGAAAGACTGATCATGACAAACCCTATTATTGTGTTTAAAAATTTCTTTTTCATAAATTCAATAGATTTATAAGCTAAACCTTAAATTAAAACCAAATGATCTAATATTTGGCAATTGCCCCCCCTCAAACCATGAGCCTTCCAAAATTGAAGGATCAAAGTTTCTATTCTTCGCATAGATCAAAAATGGATTTTGAGCAATTAAAGTAAATGAAACTTTCTTGAATGGCGTATTTCCAAAAACTCTATCAGGGAAAGTATAACCTATGCTAATCTCACGCATTTTAACATAAGAAGCATCATATACCCAGTGTTCCCAAATATTACCTGTATTAAGTTTATCTTGATACAATTGTTGTACATCAACATAAATATCATTTGGAGATCCATCTTCTTTTACTCCCTCTAATAATACGCCACCGCCATCTTCAACAGGGTCTCGTTTTGGGTTTCCCTTATCATTCAGACCAGCAGTTTCGGTATATAAACCAGAACCGTTTCCAAACATCGAAGATATAGACATGTATTTACCACCTTTTTGGAAATCTAATGAAAAGCCGGCTGTTATCCCTTTATAATTGAACAAAGAAGTTAATCCTCCCGTAAAATCAGGTAGAATTGAACCTAAATCTATGTCTCCTGAGGAAGGAATATAAAAACCGTCTGCACCAACAACTTTCTCTCCCTTTTCATTTCTAGTGTATCCTGATCCTGACAACATTCCAAAAGCCTCACCAGTACGAGCATTTAAAGAGATTAACGGAGCACCCACAAAGCCAAATGCACTACCTGTCCCATCTACAACGACTCTTAGATTATTAACAACAATATCATTAGCTGGGTCTTCGTATAACTCAACAACCTTGTTTTTATTAATACCAATATTTGCATTTAAATTCCATGTGAAGTTATCATTTTTAACAGGTGTTCCCCCTAAAGAAAACTCATGTCCCCAGTTGTCTATCTGACCAGCGTTAATTAACGCAGTCGAATAACCGGAAGTTGATGATACTGTTAATGGAATAATTTGATCTTTTGCAGAACGTGTATAATAATTGTAATCAAACAATAAACGATCATGAAAGAATCTTAATTCAGTACCAACTTCAACAGAGGTTGATAATGTTGGTTTCAATTCAGCATTTGGTAATTGATTCGGAACAGTCAATAACGGACTTGAACCATATGGATTTCCAATACTATAAGTCTGATATATTCTGTAAGGATCTGTATCCGTACCAACCCTAGCAATTGATGCTCTTAATTTACCATAGCTAAGCCATTCAGACTCGATAAATTGTGAAAATAAAAATGAACCTGATAAACCACCATATAAATAGGAGTTATTATTAGATGGTAAACTAGATGACCAATCATTTCTCGCATTAGCCTCTAAGAATAAGAAGTCTCTAAAACCTAAGGTAACATAACCAAAAAGTGAATTTACCTTATAATCACTGAAGAAGGACGTAAGTGTAGGCCTGTTTTTTGAAGCTGAAAGTGTATATAAGTCTGGCACAGCAAGTCCCCCTGCAGTACGACCTTCATTAAAAGTTCTTTTATTTCTTCTATTTTCTATAAATACAGCGGCAGCAATATCAAAATCCTCAACTTTTGTATTATAATCTACACTACCAACAAAATTCAATTCTTGTTGATTATTTAAATATTGATAGAATTCATCTTGATTTAAAGTGTTTGATGCTATTCTGGATGTACGTTCAATTCCCAAGAAATTACCACGGGCTATTGCGCTCGCTTTCCAGTGATCGTTAAATTTATAAGTGGCAGTTACATTACCATATAACCTTTTATTAATATCACTACTAGTACTTTTATAAACTTGAGTATATGGATTGTCCCAATATTTTGGATCAGTATTGGTAGGAGAAACCATATTCCAACTTCTATAAGTACCATCTGGCCTTTGATAGTCTTTAAGGTCCTCCATACTAATATTTCTAGCAAACCATTGGTTAAAGGAACTTTGAGGACCGGAACTATAACCATCAATCGGGGTATTAAAACGATCCTCGAAAATGAAGTTAAGATTTGTACTAACGGTCAATTTATCACTTAGCTCCAATGAAGCATTTGTACCTAACCAATGTTTCCCTTGTTTGGAATTAGGTATTATACCATCTCTGTGAAGGTTTGTATAGGAGATTCTGGAATTAAACTGATCTGTTGATTTCGAAACTGCAATATTTGTGCTAGCAGTTAATCCAGTTTCAAAGAAATTTTTGACATTATCGGGTTGCGGAGAAAAAGGTGCTAACTGACCAAATTTCGGATGTGTCGGGTCCCATGCATACCAAGGTGCAATCATAGTTCCATCCATTCTTGGTCCCCAACTCTCATCGGCAGAGAAGTTATAATACTTTGCTCCATCTAATGCTTTTAAATAATCATCATGAATAGCCGGATTATAGGTAAAAGTCGAGAATTCCTGATTATATCCACCACCGTATTCATTTTGATATTGCGGCAATAAGAAAACATTCTCGAATGATGTGGCTTGATTAAACTCTATACCAAGTCCATCTGTTGCTTTCCCACTTTTTGTCTTAATAACTACAGCTCCTTCTGCACCACGTTGACCGTATAGGGCTGTTGCAGCGGGACCTTTTAAAACCGACAAACTTTCGATATCATCATTATTAACATACTCTGGACCAGTGATTACACCATCAACAACATAAATAGGATTACCTCCAGTTAAATTATTAATACCTCTAATACGGATTGAAGAGGAACCGAATTTAGCACCAGATTGTGATCTAATTTGAACACCAGCAATTTTACCTGCTAATGCAGTATTTAGATCAGATTGACGAGCTTGTGTTAATTCTTCACCTTTAACCTGCTGAACAGAGTAACCGATGGATTTACGGGTCCTTTCAACACCAAGAGCCGTTACTACCACCTCATCTAAAGCTTCTGAATCAGATACAAGTACTACATTTAAATTTGTTCTGGTCCCCACTGCTATGCGTTGAGACGCATAGCCTACATAGGAGAAGTTCAATGTTGAGTTTGCTGGAACAGCAATTGAATATTCTCCAGCACCGTCTGTTTGAGTAGCTAAACTTGTTCCCACAACAGAAATCGATACACCACTTAAGGGCATACTACCTTCTGATGAAGTAACTTTACCACTCACTTGGTGCTCTTGTCCATAAACTGTCCATACGAGACAATTCAAGACAAAAATCAAACTGAGTAATTTTTGTTTCATAAATGTTTGTTAAAATGTTTGTTATTTAGTGTTATAATTTGTTAAACAGTAATCAAATATAATCTTTGGAGAAATATTAAGCAAACATTTTAATGTTAAATTTAATATTTAACAAAAACAATCACATTAAATTAAAATTAGCAACAATCAATAAATCAAACATTTAAAATGTCTGCTGACATAAAATAAATAAACCACAAAAGGATGAAAAACACTATTAAATCAGTACTGTCCTAAATAAATTTTGGCATAAAAAAACCTTCTCCATTTGTGATTAATTGAAGAGTCCGGCTAATTGCTAGAAGGGTATCCTATCTGTGTTACTAAAAGAGCACATATTGTCCTTTTTTATCGGGAGGTTTTCCTTAAACGAAAGGATCATCTGCCCATTTCCACAGATCAATTTTCACGAATATGTTCAAGTCGAATAAAGTTGACCAGATTCGATAGGTTCCAGTCGTACTTTGCCTTCTTCTGAATGTACTTAAAGAGCAGGATCCCGGATCAGTGCAATCAATATCTGAATGTACACTGAATTTCGGATGTTCCTACAAAACTGGTTACCTTAAGTCGTTGTTTGAGGTGGTTGAAGAATGTTTCAATCTCCCAACGCTCTTTATAGAGCGCTGCTACGGTTGCTAGTTTCCAGGAGAAATTATTGGTAATGAACTGGTATTCTACGTTTTTGGTGCTGTACCAAACGCGAACCAAACGCATCTTCTTTCCTGCATACCTTTAATTGGCAAGTCCGTCAAGCTCAACAAGCTGATCTTCAAGGATCCCAACAGCACGAAGCTCTTCACCCTTTACCATTTTCACTAGGGTATATTTCATGTTGGATTTCGCCCGAGTAACAAAGAAACAGCCGGTGCTGTCCAAAACGTTCATCCAAGCATAATCCACATAGCCCCCGTCTACAACAACGACGCAACCTTTGGGAAATGACATCGACTTAGCAATTTTGTATTCATGCTGTTTGCATCGGTAATATGAACGAAACTGGGCATACAGCCATCGTAATCCAATACGGTGTGAAGCTTCATCGCTCCCTTGGCACTACGGAACTTGGCCCAATCAAATACACTCAAGCACAATGGAATAACGGTAGCATCCATTAATAATACCTTACGCTTTAACCTTTTCAATTCTGGCCTTTTATGAGGATGCTGTTGTCATAGGTGATCCAAAAGCTTATAATACAGATCCCTGAAAAGACCGTG
>Ga0308157_10000747_pt1 | contig 90047 bp, 96 predicted proteins | sample PhyBR1_FD_201035 | JGI IMG/M metagenome (GOLD analysis project Ga0308157, IMG submission 201035) | Phyllosphere microbial communities from UC Gill Tract Community Farm, Albany, California, United States - DLSLB.R1 | ecosystem: Host-associated > Plants > Phyllosphere > Unclassified | place: USA...
TTCATGACTTTCGTCTCCTACTCGTCACGCTTACATGATTGTGTTTTCTTAAAGAACTTCTGCGCTTCAACTTCCGTATCCGCTATATTCCGATAGGCATTGCGCCTGTCTTTATCTTTTTTGTTTCCCCTCCGTTTCCGTTGGGACTGCAAAGGTAGAAATCTTTTCTGAACTTCCAAAAAACTTTTGAAGTTTTTTTTCTTTTTCTTTTTTTTGATTTCCGTGTTTAAAATAAACTGAACGGGATTTTAAATTCTGTCGAACTCACTTAAACCCTTCTTTTTTCATGGTTCCTTCTTTCAGAGCAACCGTCCCTCCCTTGCGGAGTGGTGCAAAGATAGGGAGTTTTTATAATCACTTCCAAGCCTTTTGTTCTTATTTATTTCAATATACCCTTAACTGCCTGTGAACTTGACCGATTCTTTTTGCAGGACAGCTCCAACAGACCTTTAAACAGAGGAACGAGCAGCAGAAAAAGGCTATCGGATGCTGTTTTTATAGAATTTACAATGGAACATTGCAGGGAAACATGATTCCATCCGCTATCGCTATGATATAACGGCAGGAAAGTCGCGGCCCGTGGCAAATAGGAATCCCGATGTAAAAGAGCTCCGAAAGTAACCCGACCATAAAGAACGAATGCAGGGAGATGAACGGAGCAAATGGAAGTAGGATTAATATAAGTATCTATATAAGGTTAACTTAGGTTTTGTTTACTAGCGTATTACTATCTTAATATAGGACTTATCCATATGAAAAATCAGATCTGATATGATCAAAGAAATAGACAGTCCCGTCCCCAGGACCGTCTATTTCTTCCGCTTGGCAGTTAGATGAATGAATAATAACAAGGCTTTAATAGGTGCCGGTTAGGGGCAACAATGAATTCCCACTGCTAAACTAAGGCAATATTGTTGTAACGGATAGACAATAAGTACTTTTAAAAAAGGGGACGGCCCTGCTCCAGTCCAAAGACGGGTTGGTTTCAGAAATCAGGAAACTTAAAAAAATAATGGGGATAGTTCTGCTAAAACGAGGTAAAAGTTTTGTATTTGTAGTTTTCGAGCCTTTTCTCAAAAACTACAAATACAAATTAAAATGGCCTACCCGTAGCAGGATCAAGCAATGATAAATAGACTACCTATAAGTTTTGTTTATTTTGAACAACAGGGTGTCGCATGTTATAATTACTATCAAACCTAAGAAGAAAACGCATTAAGCCCTGTGATATCCTGGCCAGTAATCAATAAATGAATATCGTGAGTTCCTTCATATGTAATAACCGACTCAAGATTCATCATATGTCGCATAATTGGAAAATCTCCTACAATGCCCATTCCTCCCAAAATCTGTCGGGATTCACGCGCAATCTGTAAAGCCATATGCACATTATTCCTTTTGGCCATCGAAATCTGTTGCGGTGTTGCCTTACCTTCGTTTTTCAAGACACCCAATCGCCACGACAATAACTGCGCTTTTGTAATTTCTGTCAGAAATTCGGCTAATTTCTTCTGTTGCAATTGGAATCCACCAATTGGTCGGTCAAATTGCTCCCGTTCTAAGGCATATTGAACAGCTGTCTCGTAACAGTCAATCGCTGCGCCTATGACGCCCCAAGATATTCCATACCGTGCAGAATTCAAACAAGATAGCGGCCCACGCATCGAGTTTACCTCAGGCAATACATTTTCCGCAGGAATAAAAACATCATGAAAAACCAACTCACCAGTTTTAGAGGCTCTTAAAGACCACTTATGTAATGTTTCCGGTGTTTCGAAACCATCCATTCCGCGCTCAACAATTACTCCCCGTACTTTTCCAGCCTCATCGCGTGCCCAAACCACAGCCAGATCGCATATCGGCGAATTTGTGATCCACATCTTTGCTCCATTTAATAGAAAACCACCGTTCTTGGCAGTCAGCCGTGTCTCCATACCTCCCGGATCAGAACCGTGATTCGGTTCGGTCAAACCAAATGCCCCTATAAGCTCACCCGAAGCAAGTCGCGGCAGATACTTACGTCGTTGCTCCTCACTACCATAAGTGTATATTGGATACATCACCAAAGAAGATTGCACCGAAGCAGCCGAACGGACAGCGGAATCACCAGCCTCCAATTCTTGCATGATCAAACCATAGGAAATCTGATCCAATCCGGCACCACCATATTCTACTGGGATATAGGGTCCTAAAGCCCCTATTGCACCAAGCTTAGGCATCAACCCCGCTATTGCCTGATGTGCCTGTGCCGCATCTTCTATGACAGGTTTTATTTCTGCCCGGACAAAATCACGAACAGCACGACGAACAAGCTTGTTCTCCTCAGATAAAAGGTCATCTACTTGAAAATAATCAACATTTATTTGTTTCATGATCGTATAGTCTACATTAGCTTATACCTAAGATAGCAAAATATTTTCAAACTGAACAATATTCATTCACAACTTGTTTAACAGAATTTTATTCCTTATATTTAACGTAATACACGAATAAAATAAACCATTATGATAAAAAAGGAACTTAAAATACTTGGCATAGCTACCCAGAATTCAGGCTCGTCAACAGGCCAGAACTGGCTTTCTGGTGGTGAAGCATTCGAGTCCCTATCTCCAGTCGACGGAAAACTCATTGCAAAAGTATCAGGGAGCAGCCAAAAAGCCTATGAAACGATTATCCTTACAGCAGAAAATACATTCAAAGAATGGCGGCTCATTCCCGCACCAAAAAGAGGTGATATTATTCGCCAATTAGGAGACAAGTTACGCGAACTCAAGCCGACTCTGGGAAAGTTAGTCTCCTATGAAATGGGTAAATCTTACCAGGAAGGAATGGGGGAAGTACAAGAAATGATAGACATTTGTGATTTTGCCCTTGGTTTATCCAGACAGCTTTACGGAAATACGATCCATTCCGAACGTCCAGGCCACCGCATGTATGACCAATATCATCCGCTGGGCGTCGTCGGGATTATTACAGCATTTAATTTTCCCGTTGCTGTATGGGCATGGAATACAGCTATCGCTTTGGTTTGCGGAAACACAGTCGTATGGAAACCAAGTGAGAAAACACCGTTATGTGCGATCGCCTGTCAGAAAATATTAGCTGATATACTCCACAATAACGGATTACCAGAAGGTATCTCCAATCTAATCATGGGCGACAAAGAAGTCGGTGAATGGCTTGCTGCTGATAACCGAATCGCTTTAATTTCAGCAACAGGATCGACACGAATGGGAAAAGAGGTCGCTGTTACTGTTGCGCAGCGTTTAGGCAAAACGCTGCTGGAACTCGGCGGTAACAACGCAATTATTGTTACTCCCGATGCCGATCTCAACATGACAATTATCGGTGCCGTATTTGGTGCCGTAGGTACCGCGGGACAACGCTGCACCAGCACGCGACGCCTTATTATCCACGAAAGTATATACGACAAAGTAAAGAAACAACTGACGAAAGCTTATGGACAATTAAAAATTGGCGACCCTTTGGACACAAAAAATCATGTAGGACCATTGATCGACAAAGCCGCCGTAAAATCATACTTAAACGCACTGGACAAAATTAAAACACAAGGGGGAAAACTTCTTATCAAAGGAAAAGTACTGGAAGGTAAAGGTTATGAAAGCGGCTGCTATGTACAGCCCGTTATTGCGGAAGTTGAAAATCACTATGAGATCGTACAGCATGAAACCTTCGCCCCTATCTTATACTTAATAAAATATCAGGGCAACATAAGCGATGCGATTGCCCTGCAAAATGGCGTTACCCAAGGACTATCCTCGGCCGTCATGACAACCAATCTGAGAGAAGCCGAACTATTTCTCAGTGCTGCCGGATCGGATTGTGGCATAGCCAACGTCAATATCGGTACCTCAGGGGCAGAAATTGGCGGTGCTTTCGGCGGAGAAAAAGATACTGGAGGAGGTAGAGAATCCGGCTCCGATGCATGGAAAGCATATATGCGTCGCCAGACGAATACCATTAATTATACAACAGACTTACCATTAGCACAGGGTATAAAATTCGATTTATAAACCATTCAGATTCGAAATTATGAGCAACGTACATGAAAGACTAAGTAAACATATATTGGCAGATGGATTTCCATTGGTCATGGACATGGAAAAATCACACGGCTCTTATGTTGTCGATGAAAATGGGGATGAATATTTGGATATGTTTAGCATGTTTGCCTCCATGGCTATTGGTTATAACCATCCTCATTTAATTAAACATCGCGATTTTCTCGGCACAATGGCGGTCAACAAACCGGCGATGTCGGATATCTATCCAAGAGAATTCGCAGATTTTGTGGATACCTTCGACCGTGTGGCCATACCCAAAGAACTTACTTACACATTCTTCATCTCGGGCGGAACATTAGCTGTGGAAAATGCCTTAAAAGCGGCTTTTGATTGGAAAACAAGACTTAATTTCGCACAAGGAATACAAAAAGAAGCCAGCCAGGTCATCCATTTCAAACAGGCCTTTCATGGTCGATCAGGCTATACGCTTTCCCTAACAAACACACAGGATCCCAGAAAGTACATGTATTTTCCAAAGTTTAACTGGCCGCGGATAATTAACCCTAAGCTTACCTACCCTTTAACTCCGGAGCGTATAAGCCAAACAGTAAACCTGGAAGAAAAAGCAATCGCGGAGATCAATCAGGCTATTCAAAACAATCCCAATGATATTGCATGCATTATTATTGAACCCATACAAGGTGAGGGCGGCGACAATCACTTCCGGAAAGAATTCTTTCAACAACTGCGTCAGATCTGTGATGACAATGAAGTGCTGCTCGTCTTTGACGAAGTGCAGACAGGCCTGGGTATTACCGGAAAAATGTGGGCTTATCAACATTACGGCGTTATACCTGATGTCCTGGCTTTTGGCAAAAAGGCCCAAGTCTGTGGGATATTGGCGAATAAGGAAAAATTTGATCAGGTCGAGCATCATGTATTCAAAGAATCCAGCCGAATCAACTCAACCTTCGGCGGAGATTTTATTGACATGTTGCGTTTCAAATTAATTTTGGAAGTCATCGAGCAGGAAAATCTATTAGCGAATGCCGCTGAAAAAGGAACTTACCTAAAGAGCAAACTACAGGAAGTTATGAAAGACAAACCGCAGCTCAGTAACTTAAGAGGAGAAGGCTTATTTGTTGCCCTGGATTTTGATACCGCAGATTCCCGTAACGAATTTATCAAACGGGCTTATGCCAATAAATTAATTATGTTAGGCTGCGGCGAGAAAAGCATCCGCTTCAGACCACATCTGAATGTCAGTACGGAAGATATCGACAAAACGATAGCGATCATTGAAAACAGCCTATAAGACAAAATGCAGTATTGTCAGCAGTTTCATCCTTGACAATACTGCATTTCAAACAGAATAATTATATCCGTTATCTTTTGCAAACATTAGGACGATCTATATCGACCAATTCTGAAATCCCATATTCATCAAAAAGATCCAATAGAGCATCTGTCCCCTCCTCCAATTTATAATCCATCTCTTCTTTATAGACTGGAATCATTGCATAGAAATTAATGATCTTCCCATCTTTTGTTGTAAGTTCTAAAAATTCCTCATCAAAACTCAACATCGGAGGCAATAAAAGCATACAGCCAAAGCTGGTATTTGCAATCTCTTCCGCCTCCATCCCGTTAGGAATAGTATGTCCGTAACCTAACCAGGTTTTATACTCATGTGGAAACCGTGCTAGCCTTTTTAAAAAATAAACTGGCCAATAATTATTATCATCCTGAAACTCTTCATCTCCTATCTTCCAATCCGCGGGAAGTACCACCATCAATTCGGCTCGCTCATAAGCCTCCTTATCGTCTATCTCTTCTGGAACATTCATTGGTAGGTCACTCATACCGGATGTTACCAAGATATTGTACGGATAATTTGCGCTAGGTTTAATCCAATGCACATCAATATGCACCAACTCAGATATAATTTCGTGAAAAACCAAATCTGGTTCAGCGATATATTTTGCTAAATGCTCTTCTATCTCTTCCAAATAAACACATTGTACCTCGGGGAATAGGTCTTTTGGATCTTTTTCCTCAGGTTGATTTTCATAACGATATACAGTCGAACCCCCGGCGGTAATTTCAACATCTTTCTTTTCAGTGGAAGATTCGTCCTCTTCGCCACTCATGATTTTTTTGACTTTATCCCAAAATGACATACTATGCGAATAAATGTTTAAATTTTCAGTTTACAGTTTGTATTTTATTTATTCAATAACAGCAACTATGGGTTGCCGAAATCTTGTTTTGACTGGCTGCCCCTTCACTAGGGCCGGCATCCATTGCGGAGATCTCCGCATTGCTGCTAGTACAGCTTTAGCAAATTCGGGACTTATCTTTTCTGGATTCTCGATTTCGATATTACAAATCGCGCCATCCTCACAAACGATAAAATTGAGAATAGCCATTTGCTTGGAGCCATATTTTACATAGGCAATGCTATCCATAGCAACTGCTGTACGCGTTAGATCGAGGTTATTTTGCAAGAACTTCGACCATGCCATTATCCCGCCCTTAAAATAAGGAAAATTATCCACATTTTGAATTAAGCTATCTGCTGGAATGTTACGAACAACACCAGTCTGCGCCTTTGAAGTCAAACAAACGATAAAAAATAGGACTGATAAAACAGTAATGTTAAAATTTGGTGAATACATACCTGATCCTATCCATAATCATACCATTTAACGCATATTTGCGACAACTTATTGCTTTACGTTCATCAGTTTAATTTAGCGGCATTTGGACATTGGTGATCAAATTGCCTTGATCATCCAACAAAAAGCTGATTGGATGTTCTGGATTTTTAATAATTTCAAATAAGGTCAACCCCCAAGGTTTCCAGAAGTTTTCCAATACCTGCCCATACGTCTTGTTCTGCCAATGATCAAATATTGGTTTCATCGACATATCTGCTAAAGGCATTGGTTCAACATAAACTTTCTGCGGTGTATTTAAATATGTATAATCGGGTAAACGATTAAATAAATAGGCTGAATAGAAATAGCGGGCACATAATTCTTCAAACTGTATCGGATGCAGTTTCTTCCCTTCAATAGCCTTCAATATTTCCTCATGGTAAATATTGTTTGTGGCGTTATCCTGAAGGCAGGCGACAACAGCGAAGTCTTTCATTCGAATAGAAAAAATCAGGGTATTGATTTCATCACGATACATGAAGGTATCCGGCGCATTTTCCACGGGCACAACAACGAGGGAAAATGGGAATGTATTTTCAAATTCCATTGGAACAACCAACGACTGCAACATGGCATGCAGGTTGGTAAAACGCTGCGCCAAAGCCTGTGAAAAATTCATATCCTCACCTGAGGCTTTCTGTTGGCGGATTCCAGCAAGAATTTCGTTATAAACAACCCCATAGATGATCTTTGTCATCCATTGAAAGAGTAGCAAGGGGTCTAATTGTCGGACCGCTTCATAGCCTTGCTCAAATGACTGCTCAACGGCAAGTTCCATCTGCTCTATTGCTTCAGCCGCATGAATGGAACATGGAAGTTTCAAGGACTTATAGGTTACGAGATTCTCATCCAACATTTTGAACGGCTTATCCTCCAATTGAAAAGATTTCATCATCCAGACAGGAAAGACCTGAATGCTCTCTTCTTCAGACTGAAGTTGATTGCCCGTTAAAAAACAAATAGCCGGATCAAACTGAAATTGTTTGAATGGATTATACAAAGTTGTTGCCATAATGCCAGCAAAGTTAATACAAATCAAAAACGACACAAGAAAAGCAAAACCTTATTACGATATGGTGACTTGTTTTATTAAAGTTATTTTATTTTCAGAAACTACCCCACGTTGACTTTAAAGTTTTCAAATACAAGAGGAGCATTTACGATGGCGCCCTCACTATTTTTAATGCCCTTAAATTCCGAAGTCTTCCCTTTTTCCAACAGATTTTTCATTTCCTTTTCCTCCAGAAAAATACCGTTCAATGTTCGCCAGATCTTAAAATCACAACCGCGGGCATAGTGATCACATTGTGCCACCCGATCATAGAGCAGGATTAAGCCCTTCTCACATTTAGGACATTTGATTTTTCCCTTTTGTTGTGGTTTGACTTCCTCTTGCGCCAATGAAATACGCAATGTCAATAACTCTTTGGTAATTTTCGCCGTATAATCCTTAATATGTTTCATAAAAACATCATAAGAAACCTTATTAGCCCGCATTTCTTCCAACTTCTGCTCCCATTTTCCCGTCAGCGTTACTTTAGCGATCGAGCGATCTTTGACGAGGTTATATACAGCGAGACCTTTTTCTGTTGGAATCAATTTTTTCTTATCCCGTTTGATATATTCCCGTTGAAAGAGCGTCTCTATCGTTGCCGCACGGGTAGCGGGTGTTCCCAGCCCACAGTCTTTCATCGCCTGACGCATTTCATCGTCCTCAATTTCTTTACCTGAAGTTTCCATTGCTTTTAAGAGCGAAGCTTCGGTATGAATCGGACGTGCTTTAGTAAAACGTTCGGCAAGTTCCAATGTCAGTATCTGTAATAATTCCTCAGCCAGCAATTTAGGTAACTGGGCATTTTCGTTATCTTGGTCGTCGTTGTTTTTATCCTCATCTGGAGCTTCTATCTGCTCGGCAGAAAGACGCCAACCGTATTGTTTGATGACCGTTCCCTTTGCGATCAGCTCTACTCCCTGTGCATCTATCGTGACCGTAGTGATATCCTTGATACAGACTTCAGAGAAACTCTCCACCATACGCTTGGCAATCATGTTGTAAATATTTTGCTGTTCTTTCAACATGTGGCCGGGCTTCTCATCAGTAACCAGCAGCGCATGGTGATCGGTTACTTTTTTATCGTCAACAGAACGCTTATTGAGCTTTGCCCCGATTAAATTCTTCGCAATGGAAGCAATAGATTCCTCCGCATGATCCGAGAGATGCTGAAAAAGTTCTTCAATTTGTTCGAAGACATCTTCGCCGATATAACGGGATCCCGTACGTGGGTAGGTAATGACCTTTTTCTCGTAAAGTGTCTGTGCAATACCCAGGGTTTGGTCGGCCGAATAGCCGTATTTTTTGTTTGCATCCTGTTGCAGGGAAGTCAAGTCAAACAATAAAGGAGGTTGCTCCTTTGTCTCTTTAGCTTCAACTTTAGCAACGCGGGCATTTGTTCCAACAGTCAATCGGGCAATGGTCTGTTCAGCAACATCTTTTTTATCTATTTTGTTTGAAGTGGCTTTAAAGCTAATATTATCTTTTTCAAAGCCCGCCTGAATTTTATAAAATGCCTGTGGTTTAAAATCTTTATTTTCCAGGTAACGCGAGCAGATCATTGCCAAGGTGGGTGTCTGAACTCTACCCAAAGAAAGAAGCCCCTTATTGCCTGCCGCCAAAGTAATTGCCTGCGTAGCGTTGATGCCGATCAGCCAATCCGATTCCGATCTCGATCGGGCAGACATATATAAACTATCGTATTCAGTACCTTCTTTTAAATTGGCAAAGCCTTCTTTGATAGCTTTGTCCGTCTGACTCGAAATCCACAAACGTTTAAACGGTACCTTTGATCCCAAAAAGTAATAGATATTGCGAAAGATTAATTCTCCTTCACGCCCCGCATCCGTTGCCACAATAATTTCTTCTGCCTGCTCTAATAGTGATTTTATCGTGTTAAGCTGTTTGACCGCACCAGTGTCATCCATCTGCTTTCCATCGCGCTTCACTTTCTTTGATTCCAGTTTAAAATTTACGGGTATGATAGGAAGGTTTGAAATGGTCCAGCTATTGTAACCGTAAGCCTGAGGCGTACATAATTGAACCAAATGTCCAAATGCATAGGTAAAAGCATAGCCGTTCCCGGCAATATAGCCATCTTTGATTTCTTTTGCTCCCATCACACGGGCTAAATCACGTGCCACAGAGGGCTTTTCAGCTATTACAACTTTCATTTTAACGTATTGAATTTTGAGTATTGAGATTTGAGACTTTACCTATAAAAGCTCCTGTCTTATCAAGTACTTTCATTTTTACTTTGAATAGATAGCTCACAAAATTAAGCATGATCTTTATAACTTCGTTAAGCAAGACTAGCTAACAAAATAAATCGTTCACAAACTTATTCAATACTAGGAATTGTTATTCCCTTAATTTTACGATAAAGCTCGATAGCATACACATCGGTCATACCCGAGACAAAATCCAGTACACAGCGTATTTTAGAATACGAATCCTGTTTGTCGGTATAAAACTGTTCCGGAATCAAAGCAACTAACTTTTTATCGTAATTATTTTTGTTCTTTTTGAGATATGCAGGTACAAACTCCTTTAACAAGGCATCCATCACACGATAACCGGCAATCTCAATCTGGACTACCGTTGGTGCATTATAAATCTTCGCAATGGATATTTTTGAGATTTTGTTCATTTGCTTTACAATATTGTCATCCAGCGCATCCATTAATGCGGATGAAAAAGTCCCAGATAAAAATTGCTCTTGTTCACGAACAAATACATCAACGCAACCCTTGATCAGGGTGTTGATCGCCTTAGCCCGCAATAGTGCCACGCGACTCGGCGTATCCAGCAATCCATCCAGTCGGTCGCGGAGATTTTCGGAACCACATAACGGCAACAAAAGCTCTTCTACTTCTTGGTAGGATAATATTTTCAGATGATGTGCATCCTCTAAATCAATAATATTGTAACAGATATCGTCAGCAGCCTCAACTAAGTATACCAAAGGGTGCCTTAAATAGCCTTTGGGATTTGAAGGATCCTTTAACAACCCCAGTTCGTTCGCAATTTTTTCAAATGCTTTTTGCTCTTCTGTAAAGAACCCATATTTTTTGCGGTGATGACTTTTTTTGACATGACCATCTATCGCTAAACAAGGGTATTTCACAATGGATGCCAATGAAGTATAGGTCAAGGCAAATCCTTTTGGATCTTTTCCCTGAAAAGCATGCGTCAAAATCCGCAAAGCATTGGCATTACCTTCGAAATGAGTCAGATCTGCCCATTCTTCGGCAGTTACTTGTTCCTGATATTTTCGCCCGTCGCCGTCGGTAAAGTAGGTCGATATCGCAGATTCCCCTGAATGTCCAAATGCAGGGTTTCCCAGATCATGAGACAGACAGGCTGCAGAAATAATATTTCCAACTTCCTGTAGAAATGGATATTCAGTATCTATATTGGGATTTTCTTCCTTTAACTGCGCATAGAACATACGGCCAAGTGAACGTCCTACGCTCGCTACTTCTAGGCTATGTGTGAGCCTATTGTGTACAAACACGGCCCCTGGAAGTGGAAAAACCTGCGTTTTATTCTGTAATCTTCGAAATGGGGAAGAAAAGATCAATCGATCATAGTCCCGTTGAAATTCAGATCGAGCCACAAGGTAGCTGTCAGCTGTTCTATCTTCATAACCCCAGCGTTTTGCAGAAAGCAAATCTTTCCAGTTCATTTTTTCAGACATAACGCAAATATACCATTTCTTCAATAATTGGTCTGAACCAAATCTCAAAATGATAAATTTTACAAGCAGGTGTTGTCTATGCTATTTTTATAAAGGTTATATTCTGTATCTTTAGCATTCAATACCAATAGGAACAATCATGACTAAATACCAATCACTCATTCCAAAACATTTTGAAAGCGTTATTGAGGGCAAAAACACCCATTTACTTTTATTAAAAAATGAGGGCGGTATGCAAGTGCTCCTAACTGATTATGGTGCACGCATTGTCAGTATCTTAGTCCCAGATAACAAAGGCGACCTCGTTGATGTGGCGCTCGGCTTTGATTCTATCCAGAGCTATTTGGAATCAGACGAAAAATACCATGGCTGTACTGCAGGCCGTTTTGCAAACCGTATCGCAAATGGTAAATTTGAAATAAATGGGAAACAGTTCACACTCCCGCAAAACAATGGCAAGAATTGTCTGCATGGTGGAATCTCAGGCTTCCATGATAAAGTTTGGGACCGCAGAGTCACGTACCAGTCTCATGTAGAATTTTACTATGTTTCTAAAGATGGAGAGGAGGGATTTCCAGGAAACTTAAAGACAATGGTTTCTTACACCCTAACGAGAAACAACGAAATCATTATCAAATACCACGCACAATCAGATGCTGACACGCATATCAATTTGACGAATCACACCTATTTCAATCTTGATGGAGAAGGAAGCGGGGATGTATTGCAACAAGTTCTTCAAATAAATTCGGATGAAGTACTGTTTGTAGACGAAAATCAGGTCCCCAATACGATCGTACCTGTAGAAGGTACCCCATTTGACTTTAGGACCCCCAAAAAGATCGTTCAGGATATCACGGAAAATGATGAGCAGCTGACTGCCGCCAAAGGCTATGACCATTGTTACGTTAATAATAAGCCCATCTCCCAGCCCTGTGCAACGGTTTATTCAAAAAACACCGGAATTCAACTGGATGTATTCACGACCGAACCTGGGGTACAACTTTATACTGCGAACTGGATGACAGGGAATGACGTAGGCAAAAGAGGTAATAAATATCTACCCTATGCCGGATTCTGTCTTGAAACACAACATTTTCCCGATAGCCCCAATCAAATGGAATTTCCCACGACATTACTAAAAGCTGGTGAATCCTTTGATTCAGAAACACACTTTAAGTTTTCTATAAAAAAATAAAAAAGAGCTGTGATAAAGATATCACAGCTCTTTTTTATATAAAATGTCCTAGACAACATATTGTTGCTATTTTTCTCAGTGTCAAAAATAAAACCGCCCCTATTTCACTAATTCTTCCAAAGCTTTTTCTACTTTTTCAAATCCGAAAGTCGCTTTTACCTGCTCAAACATCCGTTGAATCTGATCGTTACAAAGGTTTCCGATACTACCTTCATGTGTATGGTTAACCTCTTTGGATGGTTTGAAACGCCCTTCATCTATATCAATTCCGATAGTCCGATAAGCCTCACGGAAAGGTATGCCCTTCAGCACCTCATTGTTTACCACCTCAACCGAAAACAGGTAATCATATTTTGGATCATCAAGAATATTGTCTTTTACGGAAATATTTTCCAACATAAAGGTTGCTATCTCCAGACATTCATTAAGTGACTTAAATGCTGGGAATAAATTCTCCTTAAGCAACTGGAGATCCCTATGGTAACCGGAAGGAAGATTCGTTGTCATTAAGGCGATTTCATTTGGCAACGCCTGAATTTTATTGCAACGGGAACGGATCAGTTCAAAAACATCCGGATTCTTCTTATGCGGCATAATGCTAGACCCTGTTGTCAGATGTGCAGGAAAGGATATAAAGCCAAAATTCTGATTGATATATAAGCACACATCCATAGCAAACTTTGCCAATGTGGCTGCGATTGAGCTCATCCCTTGCGCTAAAATCCGTTCGGTCTTACCTCTACCCATCTGCGCATAAACCACGTTATAGTTCAAATCTTCAAAGCCCAGCAGCTGCGTTGTCATCGTTCTATTCAACGGAAAAGAAGAACCATAACCTGCTGCTGAACCCAGCGGATTTTTATTACAGACCTTCCATGCCGCTTTCATCATTTCCAAATCATCGACCAAACTTTCCGCATAGGCGCCAAACCATAAACCGAAAGATGAGGGCATTGCAATCTGAAGATGTGTATACCCCGGGATCAGAATATGCTTATAACGCTCACTAAGTTGAATCAATACATTAAAAAAAGCCTCCGTATTCTGGATAATGTGTTGAATTTCTGTGCGGAAATACAATTTTAAATCCACAAGTACTTGATCGTTGCGGGAGCGGCCTGAATGGATTTTTTTACCGGCCTCCCCGATACGTTGTGTGAGTAGCATCTCTACCTGTGAGTGAACATCTTCTACCGAATCTTCAATCTGAAAATCTCCCGCCAAAATTTCTCTATAGATATTTTTCAATTCCTTCTGTACCAAGGCAAGATCATCATCAGTCATGAGATTGATACTATTCAGCATTCGTGTATGCGCCAGGGAGCCCAATACATCCGCCGCAGCAAGCTGCAAGTCCATCACACGGTCATTGCCTACTGTAAACGATTCTACAAACGAATCAACATCTATATTTTTTTGCCAGATTTTCATTAATATATTTTTGTTTTATGATAACGAAAGTATGATGAGCCAATTATTCATCTCGATTTTATGAATTGTCAAAGCTCATAATAATTTCTTCATTAATTTATATTTATAAGTTATCTACTCTTTAAAAACATTACTATGCCCAGCAACGATTAAGCTGCTATAGCCCTACACCACTATACACGACTGTTTTTCCACCTGAAGCTATCATAGGCTCTATCGAGATTATAAAATGATCGAGTGATAAGAATATACATTTAATTATTAACATGACAAAAATACCAATTGCAAATGGTTATATCAATGCCAAGCTATTTTAGGACCAAGAATCTTAACAGAAAAGGTAAAAAGTAAAATTTTTGACACGAAAAAAAACGTGTTACAAAAAAAAACGAATGTTAAAAGTTTGTTAAATCGCAATAAACACATTTAATAAGTAACCACTCACTTTATTTTTAAAAGTTATTTTGTCAGTTTTTTAAGTATTGCTATGTTTGTAGTGTAAGGGAGATGAAAAAATAAAAGCAGGTAAGGTTAGTAAATACTTACCACTTTAAATACACCGAATTTAAAACCAAATATGATAGACCCCAACGTCTTAAAACTTGAAAGAAATTACCTAACCAATTGTGAATCGAAATTTAAAGGCACGTCAAACCAAGATGTGCCTTTTTTCTTATGCATAACGTCGAGTAGTCTAGACCCATGCATGTGATTCTTGCCTAAAATACTTATCTTTGTGTATCATATTGAGAATATTCAACATAAAACGTATACGATGGGAACAGAAAGCAAGAGACAGCAACGTTTTGCTGGGGTCATTCAACAGGATCTAGCAGCATTATTTCAACGAGATGGCAATTCATGGGCTCCAGGGGCATTCATTACGGTTACACGTGTTCGAGTTACTCCTGATCTGGCTATCGCACGAGTTTATTTAAGCTTTCTAAATACAAAGACCGCACAGGAGGATATTAAAGCAATACGCACCAAAACATCCGAGATACGTTACAAGTTAGGAGCAAAAATTAAAAACCAGGTAAAAATTGTCCCACAGCTTGAATTTTTTCTGGATGACACGAATGAGTATGTAGAGCACATGGACAAATTGTTTGAGGAAATAAGCAAAGAGCCCCGTCAACCAGAAGAATAATGCAAGTTAAATTGGCTTATCGGATCAATGGTGTTTGAATTGGATAGCAAAAAGCTGGAATTTCCACATCCGAGCTACGCAGAAGAAGATGGCCTATTGGCAATCGGTGGTGATCTATCGGCAGACCGCCTACTATTGGCTTATAGCAATGGTATTTTCCCATGGTTTAGTGATGATACGCCGATTTTATGGTATGCACCTCATCCACGCTTCGTCATTTATCCATCCAAAATTAAAGTTAGTAAAAGTATGGCCGCCTGTATCCGGAAAAACACGTTTTCGATTTCGGTAGACCGCAGCTTTAATACAGTCATCCAAAACTGCTCCGCTATCAATAGAAAGGATCAAGATGGAACATGGATCACAGAAGACATGATCCAGGCTTATACAGCACTGCATGAAATCGGCTATGCACATTCAGTGGAAGTATGGCAAGACGGATTACTTGTAGGTGGGCTTTATGGGATGCTGATTAATGGTGTATTCTGCGGTGAAAGCATGTTTTCCAAAGTACCCAATGCTTCCAAAGCTGCACTGATTTATCTCGCACAAGAAATAGAGCTACGGTTGATAGACTGCCAATTTCATACCCCACATCTGGAGAGCATGGGTGGTGAATACCTTTCCTTAACTGATTATTTAGCAATACTAACAAAAGACCCAAGATATGAACAGTCCATATAGTAAATATTTTGACATTGATGAAGCGACAACTTACTTGACTACCCCCGGCTCAGGCCTACTTTCACGTGAAACAAAGCAATGGCGTCAGCAACGCGATCAAGAATTCCATGAGTCCAACACAACGCTACGCGAGCAACAGGGCGCCATGTTGGATTCTTGTAGAAATACACTTGGACAGTTCTTCAATTGCCCCGGGACCAATGTATTTTTGTCAAGCTGCTTTTCTTTTGCATTCAATGCATTATTAGCTGGTCTTCCCAAACATTATAAGGTGCTGCTTTTGGACAATGATTATCCCTCGGTAAATTTCCCAACAATAATAAGTGGGTTTGAGCATAGCTTTGTCAATATGGACGAACAGCTTGAAGCGAATATTCTGGATGCCATAGCAACTTTTAAACCCAACGTACTTATTCTATCCATTGTTCAGTACATTTCCGGTTTAAAAATAGACCTTTCTTTTATACAGGAATTAAAAAACCTGCATCCTAACTTGTTGATTATTGGCGACGGTACCCAGTTTTTAGGAACTGACCTTTTTGACTTTAGTAATGCCGGATTTGACGCTGTGTTAAGCAGCGGCTATAAATGGTTAATGGCCGGCTTCGGAAATGGTTTTATTCTCCTCAGCGATCAACTTAAAGAACTTCTCTATGCTGATATCCAGAAAAACTATAGCTACCTCAACAATCAGTGGATGAATAAATCTGTGGTACAGTTATGTTTTGAACCGGGACACCTGGACACCTTAGCTCACGGCACCTTACAACAGGCATTACTGCAGTTTGAGAAATGGGACTATGCAGCGACAGTTTCCTATACACAGGATCTGGTTGGACATGCCCGAGTCGAACTGTCCAATAGAAGGCTACTCCTAGATAGCGTTAGGAATAGACGTCCGCAAAGTAATATCTTCAATATACAGATCAATCCCAACAATTTTCAACTCCTGTTAGACGAGGGTATAAAATGTTTTCCCCGTGGTTCTGGTATCCGAATTGGATTCCATCTCTACAATGACCATGCGGATCTTGAGAAACTATTACATATTATAGATACAAAAGTAAAATAACCATGAAATTTAGAATAGGCGACTTAGTCAGGTTTGTAGATGAGCCCATTGAGGGACATATCACTTCCATGCAAGCCAACAATATTGTAGGAGTAACGGATGAAACAGGATTTGAAATTCCTGTTCCTATGGACAAAATAACGCTCGTTTTTGGAAATATGCGCCGAGCAGATGACGAGCTTGATCAGCATGCCGCCCCATTGACTCCGCATCGGTTTATCGATAAAGGAATTTTACTGGCCATCTCCGGAGATCATAAAGATGGATTGGCTAAGTTACACATCGTCAATGAGACAAGTTATGAACTCCTGGTATCGGTTTCCGAAGCCACAGCGAATAAAGTGAAAGGGCTTTTTAGCAATAAAATACCACCGCATGACTCGATCCAGTTTTATACGGGAAACTTCGCCAATGTCGGAAAATGGCCGACATTCCGTTTTCAAATCATTAGGCATAGCAGCAGTTTGCAAGAATTGACCAATCCGATCAATAAAGAACAGCGTGTACGTCCTGTAGACCTGACCAATCCAAAGGTACTGCATGAAATTTTGGATGAAAAAATTTGGTCTTATGAGTTGGATAAAATTGAAGAGGACCTAGGGCTAGATAAACTAAAATCACATTTTATACCGCATCGCCCAAACAAAAAATAAGCTAGATCAGGTATCTAGCTTATTTTTTGCACAAGACTCGTTTTCATATCCACTACTCGCTTGTCGATACAACTTTCTTCGTGCTCAATAGCAACAGCAGGATACCAATTAAATAGACAATCCATCCCCAGCGCATGTGCAGCGATTTGGATAGCAATTTGTCAGCGAATCCCCAACCAAAATAGTTGTTGATTTTAAACCATACAGCAGCAATACTTAAAAGATACCAGCATGCGGCCAATCTGGTCATCCATTGATAGGCGCGTACCGCACGAACAAAAAATAACAATGCTGTTATTCCCAGAATCAGCATGGTAATAAAAAATAGATAGGCGTCCACCTGATAGAGATTCCAGTTTCCCTTAATGGGAACCTTTAAAAATGGTGTCATACTGGACAAAAAACAAATGATTAGTCCAACAATGGCAAAATACTTCCTGATGATGACCATGGTTCAAATTACTTTAAAATTGATACGAATATAAGTTGAATATCGCCACATATATAACTTGTATTTCATTTTTTGGAAATTTGTTCTAATTTTAAAACGAAATTCTCGTATAGCGTTCTGGACAAATAACAATAATCCTAAAGATTATTTGAAATTGAATCAAATTGATCACTTCAAAATTGGGTTATAAAAGGTATTTAAAAGAATCATTACTTGAAAATTGATTTTAATTTTAAGCCATATATTGGAACATGAAAAGAGAGTCTGAAGAAATTGCTACAGAGCAAACAACACAGCCGAAGAAAAAGAAAAATGTCTATATCATTGTTGGTATCGTCCTTCTAGCTATACTGGCTGCTGGCGGATATTATAATTATTCACAGAAACAGGCTCTCGACACCTTAGCGGTCGACAGTACGGCCACTGCTCTTGCGAGCTTAGACGGTGCTGACCCAAAGGATCTCGAAGATGCCGATGGCTGGTCTAGTCTAGACGAATATCGTTATTGGAACAATGCGATATTCACGATACCAGAATATGATAATATTCCTTTACGCTACCGCAGGGGCATTACGAAAATCTTTATGGGAAATAATTATCTGGAACCTTCAGGTGATAAACCCATCTATAAATTTACCCGTATAAAGGACCGTGCAAAATCGGTATTCTGTTACGGTAATTTTACTGATCGTCATGATGCGGACAACTGGAATAAAGAAATGGCTTTTTTAGTGGAAAAAAATGACTATCAAAGTAGTGCCATCTGGATTATATCAGCAAAAGGAGATATTCTATTCTGGAAAGAGTATTCTAGTGAACTCCCTTTGATCAACAGCTTTAAAAAGGGACAAAAGATCTTTATGGATGAGATGAAATTAGTGCCCGCCCCAGCTGACGGGATTATTATCAAAAACAAAAGTTCTAAATATGCTTTGATTTACAATAAAGGAACAAAGACTTTTGACAACTATTATCAATATACTGACAGTGAAATTCAGGAAGCGACCACTACTGAAGAAGTTCCTTATGTAGAAGAACTGGAAGATATCACTGTAGACTCAGCACAAACAAATACAGGCAATAATGAATAGTTTGATACCTTCAAGAAGTGGAAATTTTCATCACATAGCTGTGTGATGAAAATCATTCAATTTCATAGCAATATTTAAAAAACTAAAAATCAACCACTTAATCACAAAATATAGCTATTTAAAATCTTTCTAAATTAATGCGTTTGACAGATTTTTGACACAAGCACAAAGCATTTAAGCTACATTTGTACCGTTAAATATAAGCGAGGGATTAGAGCTTTGAAAAATCTTAAAGTATTAGCGTTTACTCATAAACATGTCGAATTAAAAGATCTAGGCAATCTAGTGATCTGCAATGAGGATTTAGAAAGTCGCCTCATTAGCTTAAAACACAGCCTGGATATTCCGGAGATCTTTTACATTGGTACTTGTAACCGGGTAGAGTTTGTATTTTATGGTGCTCATGAATTGACCAACGAATTTATTGCGGAATTTATGGGAAAATTAAATTTCTGTGTTCCACAAGAGCGACTCCAATGTTATTTGGGTCAGGTCAACAAATATGAAGGAATGGATGCTTTACATCATTTGCTTCGTATGTCCTGTTCACTCGAAAGCCTTGTTGTGGGCGAGAAAGAAATTTTGGCGCAGGTACGTAGAGCTTATGACCGCTGTAGAGAAGCAGGTTTTACAGGTGACTTCCTTCGTTTAATGATGGATCGGCTTGTAAAGACTGCAAAAGAAGTGTATACCTATACAAAAATTTCCAGAAATCCGATTTCTGTAGTCTCCCTTGCATACCGTAAGTTGCGTGAATTAAAGTTGGTTGAAAACCCTAGAATTCTCATTATCGGATCAGGAGAAACGAATCAAAACTTAGCAAAATATTTCCAGAAAAATCAAAAAGCCAAGTTTATTGTATTTAACCGTACACTTGAAAACGCAAAGGCATTAGCAGAAGAGTTAAATGCGGAGGCTCATCCTCTTGCTGAAATCGGCGCATACCAAGAGGGCTTCGATATTCTGATTACCTGTACGGGTGCACCAACATCAATCATTGACAATTCCTTGTATCAATCACTATTAAACGGTGAAACAGACAAGAAAATCATCATCGATTTGGCTGTCCCAAATGATATTGATGCTGAAGTCATTAAAAACAACCCGATTCATTACATCGAAGTCAGTAGCTTACAAGCTATTGCCGAGAAAAATATCCAAGAACGTTATAATGAATTGGACAGTGCAGAAAAAATCATCCAGGACAATATTCAAGAATTTTTACCACTGATCAAACAACGACGTGTAGAGGTTGCTATGCGTGAAGTTCCTGAAAAGATCAAAGAAATCAAGTCTTTTGCTTTAAACGAAGTCTTTGCTCAAGAAGTACAGGCGTTGACACCTGAAGCAAGGGAGGTCTTGGAAAAAGTCATCAACTATATGGAAAAGAAATACATCAAAGTTCCAATGGTTATGGCGAAAGAGATTTTGGTTAAAACACCGGAGACCGAAAAAAACTAACTGCAGTATATCGTCGCAATCATTGCTTGGCAAAAAAACAGATTTCCTGCTTTTCTGACATACGTCCAAAAGTGGCGATTCTATGCAATTACGCTTCTTTCAAAGCGTCCCTTCCCTATTCTAATTTTCGGCTTCTCAATCATTTCCCTATAGATAATGACAGTAACGTGTCAACATATTCCACCTATTTATTTATTTTTGCTTCGATAAATGGTATTAAACACATTTTAATAGGTAAAGTAAAATAACGTGAATAGAAAACTAATTATTGGCACCCGGGGAAGTGTTCTTGCAATGTGGCAGGCAAATTTTGTGAAAGACCGATTACAGGAAATTGGTATAGAAGCAGAGTTAAAAGTCATCAAAACTCAAGGTGATATTATTCAACATCTCCGTTTGGATAAATTGGAAGGTAAGGGATTTTTCACCAAAGAGCTTGAGGAGGAATTATTAAATGGGGCCATTGATTTAGCGGTACACTCACATAAAGATTTACCTACAATAAATCCGCCGGGATTGATTATTGCGGCAGTTTCCGAACGGGAGGATCCCTCCGAATTATTGATTATCCACAAGGATTGCGTAGATATCAAGAAACGTCTGTCCTTAAAACATAATGCAACTGTCGGAACATCTTCTAATCGCAGAAAGGCACAGATATCTGCATTGCGTCCAGACCTGGAATTCGACGATCTAAGGGGTAATCTCCAAACAAGAATGCAAAAGCTGCGAGATGAACAATACGATGCTATTGTGCTGGCAAAAGCTGGTATCAGCCGTATTGAGATGGATATCACAGATTTTCATGTTGAAGAAATTCCGCCTGTCGAAATTATTCCCGCTCCGGCTCAAGGCGTATTAGCTATTCAGATTCGTGAAGTCGACAAGGAACTGTTTGAAGCGTTACAACCGCTTAATAACGACGAAGTAGCGAAAACCATTGCTGTAGAACGTCTTGTATTGAACAAATTTGATGCCGGATGTCACGCACCATTAGGATGTTATTGCCGCAAAAGCGGTGATGAATATGAGGCCTGGGCTTCCATTGCTGATACCAGCGAAGACTTTCCTGATCGCGTATACTTGAGAGATACTGATCCGATCCAGTTGGCTGAACGTATTTTTAACAAGTATGCCAAAGACCGTAAGTTGCCACAATCTCTCTTTATTTCCAGAGAAGTAGACGAAAATTCTTACTTCGCCCGTGCGATGGCCAAACATAACATTTCAATCGAAGGCCGTTCATTGATCAAAATATTTCCGATCATCAATAAGCTGGACCCTTTTATCCTGAAACATGTGGATTGGATCATATTTTCAAGCAAAAACGGGATTGAGCACTTCTTCAATCTAGAGCCTCGATTAAGTAAAAAGACCAAAATAGGTGTTATCGGGCGCGGATCAGAAGAAATATTACGCAAGTACGATCGCGTAGCTGATTTTTCTGGTGATAGCGAAGGCATTAACATGGACGAAATCGCCAAGAAATTTGCCGAACTAGCGAATGGCGGAACGGTACTTATTCCACGTGCCAAGGAATCACTGGAGACTATTCAGAAAGCGTTAAGTCCAGAGACAAAAATCATTAATATTCCTGTCTACGAAACTGTATTGGAAGAGGACGTAGACCCATCCAATGCAGAAGTGCTGGTATTTACGAGCCCAAGTAATGTTGAAGCTTATTTTGCTGACAATCTTTTAGAACCAGGGCAAAAGGTCATTTGTATAGGCCGTTCAACCGGGGCGAAGTTTGATGAGATGAATGTTCCTTATACACTTCCATATTCCCCAGACGAGATCGGTCTCTCAGAAGCTGTTTTTGGCCTGGAATATTAAAATTGTATTGCATAGTTAGTATTGCGTATTGAGATGTTTGCAAACGAATTTGCAACCTTTGTGATTGATCAATACGAAATCACTAGATCATAAATAAATTAAATATAAATGTTACAACGTCCGAGAAGAAATCGTAAATCTGCCGTGATTCGCGACATGATTCAAGAGACACGTTTAGACGCGTCAAATTTGATTTTTCCACTTTTTATCGTAGATGGCCAAAATCAAAAAACTGAGGTTAAATCAATGCCAGGTATCTATCGCTATTCAATAGACAATTTATTGAAAGAAGTGGAAAGCTGCCTTAAATTAGGCTTACGCTCATTTGATCTTTTTCCCAATATCGAAGAGTCATTGAAGGATAAGTATGCCACGGAGAGTTACCGTGATGGAAGTTTATATTTACGTGCCATTGAAGCCGTAAAGAAAAATTTTCCAGAAGCTTGTGTTGTTACAGATGTAGCAATGGATCCTTACAGCAGCGATGGTCACGATGGAATTGTCGAGAATGGCGAGATCCTAAACGACGAAACATTGGAAGTATTGGGCAAGATGGCGCTCGCACACGCTCAATCCGGGGCCGATATTATCGCACCATCAGATATGATGGACGGACGCATTGGTTATATCCGTGAGCTGTTGGATCAAAATGGTTTCACAAACGTATCTCTAATGTCTTATACCGCTAAATATGCATCGGCGTATTATGGACCATTCAGAGATGCCCTTGGCTCAGCTCCAAAACATGGGGATAAGAAAACCTATCAAATGAATCCAGCAAATGCGAAGGAAGCACTTATCGAGGCACACTTAGATGCACAAGAAGGAGCAGATTTCCTGATGGTCAAACCGGGGCTTCCCTATTTAGATATCGTAAAACTTCTTGCTGATAATTTTGACCTCCCAATCGCTGTGTATAATGTCAGTGGTGAATATGCGATGTTAAAAGCTGCTATTCAAAATGGATGGTTAGATGAACGCGTCATCTTGGAAACTTTATTAAGTTTCAGACGTGCAGGCGCAACAGCAATTTTATCATACCATTCCAAAGAAGTTTTGGAAAAAGGATATATTAGTATTTAGTATTGAGATAAGAGTATTTAGATTATGGCCGTGGAAGCCTGCGGCATACAAGTGTCTCTTTTTTCTACTTTTTAACGAGCAATAGCGAGCTCATCTTTAGATAATTTTTACTTTTCAATTTGACAATGCAAACACCTGATATTTCAAGAGCAAAATCTGCTGAATTATTCGAAAAGGCAAAACAATATTTCCCCGGTGGCGTGAATTCTCCTGTTCGGGCATTTAAATCGGTATATGGGACTCCATTATTTATTGAACGTGGTGATAAAGCACGCCTTTGGGATGCTGATGGCAATGAATTCATCGATTTCTGCTGTTCATGGGGTCCCCTGATTTTGGGGCATAATAACGACCAGGTTCGCCAGGCCGTTTCCGCACAGCTCGGTAAAGGATTGAGTTTTGGAGCGCCTACTGCTCTAGAAAACCAACTGGCTGAATTGATTATTGAAAACAATAAATATATCGAGAAAATCCGCTTTGTCAGTTCGGGAACAGAGGCCGTGATGTCTGCAATCCGTTTGGCAAGAGGATATACCAAACGCGATAAGATTATCAAATTTGACGGCTGTTACCATGGGCATTCGGATTCGCTTTTAGTAAAAGCTGGATCTGGCTTGGTGACATTTGGAGAAACATCTTCTGCCGGTGTACCTAAAGCTTTTGCGGATGAAACAATTGTCATTGAATTAAATGACAAAGACGCACTACGAGCTGCTTTTGCTGAATTTAAAGATCAAATTGCCGCCGTAATCATCGAGGGGATTCCGGCTAATAATGGGCTGTTGATGCAATCAAAAGAATACATGCATTTCTTGCGTGATATCACCAAAGAACATGGCAGCATGCTGATCATGGATGAGGTAATCACCGGATTCCGTGTTGGTTTTGAGGGAGCTTCAGCTTACTATGAAATCCAGCCTGATATTATCACATATGGTAAGATCATAGGTGGCGGAATGCCCGTGGGAGCCTATGGAGCATCCAAAGAGCTTATGGCTTGTATATCACCTGATGGCGCTGTTTATCAAGCCGGGACATTATCAGGAAATCCTGTAGCCATGGCAGCAGGTATAGCAGCGTTGACTGTATTGGCACAAAAGGATTTTTATACAAACTTAAATGCTAAAACCGCAGCATTTGTTCAAGATATTCGTACTTATATCGCAGAAAAAGGTTATCAAGTACAATTATTCCATGTTGCGTCTATTTTCTGGTTTGCATTTACTGAGCAAAAAGATATCAAAAAAGCCAGTGAAATTGATCCGGCCTCAATGGAATCATATAAGATTATGCACCGCGAACTCCTAAATAGAGGCGTCTATTTCGGACCATCGGGTTATGAAGTGGGCTTCGTTTCAGCTGCACATACCGACACGGATTTAAATACTGTAAAAACACACATTTTTGACGCGTTGGACATCGTCTTTCAGTCATAAAATAAACGAAACAAGTAATAAGAAAATTCCCTAAAAACTATCTCTGTTTTTAGGGAATTTTTATTTAGTTGGATCGGGGAATTGTTGCCTGACTTAAAGTCCCTGTTGAATTACACTATTGGTATCAGCCAATTTAGTGGATAACTTTTTATCCTTCGATTTTATTTTATTCAATCCCTGAATAAGTTCATCCAGTGAAAATTTACCTTTTATATCCATAAATACGCTTTCATCGCCTTCGTCATGTACCAAAAGTGAAACCCTGCTGATCACATTATCTTTGTCAATGCGTGCATTAACTGATATCTCCTCCCCCTCACTGTTGATTACCAGTAATTCCTCAAATTTATTCTTTTTTAGGTACTTGTGGTAATCCTCCAAAATCAATGCATTTTTTTCCTGATCATTATTTGATAATGTCATCATCCTGAATTTTTTCAATTTTTTGACGATTGCAGCCATCGCTCGTGATTCCTCGTCGTTATCATCCTTTAATGCTTTTTTGATAAACGGTTTCGTTAACCACATCGGCAAATTTATGGCAACAATCTCCGCGTTATTTGAAATATTGGATCCTCTCACGTAATCCATATTGGATCCTTTTCTAATCATACAGGACTGCAATGAAGAAAGCACTCCAATTAGGCATAACAATGTTAGTAATCTTTTCATAATGCTTTACTTTTTATTGTTATTTTCGTTCACCAAACCAGTCACTTCCTTCAACGGAATAGCTCCATCCAAAATCATGAACAAGTTTTGTCCATCACCATTGATTGTCAAAAGCAAATTATTGAGAATATCAGAATTTGCGGATATATTTTCAACCAGAAAACGGATATCCTCACCATCACTATTAAGGGTCATCAATTCCTCATATTTGAGATTGGAGACTGCACTCCGAATGACTGAAGTCAAATTTTTGTCCTCGCCATCCTCGACGATCAGCATCCGCAAGGATTTTACGTTTTTGAGTAAAGGCGTAATTTTCTGCATATCCTCATCATCAATTTTTAAGTTACCCAACAGCTTGAACATAGGTGCTCCGATTTTAAGTGTCGTTACACCTTTCTTTCCTTGATATTGTTCAAAAAGCTTATCCAATTTAGAAATTTGTGCATTTGCCATACTTGCTACAAGTAGAAGGCAAACTATTAAAAAACCTTTCATATTATTTTAGTTAATCGTTATTGACATTTGTTTTATATTCATTGCTTTATCTACACCATTTTCCAAATTATTTGCCAAAAGGCCCAGAGACTTCAGCGTCAATTCAACAGCTTCCTCTTCGTTCGCAACTGGTTTACCGTTTAAGACAACATAATCTTCTCGATAAGCCTGTCCTGTGGCTGATTCCAAATTTTCAATCACTACTTCCTTCTTCGCTATCCAATCTTTGGCTTGTTTTTTAATTTTTGGACGTTTGAAAGTTTCTGCTGTTTGCATTGCCTTCCGACTTCCATCTGACAATATCCTATCATTAGGATTGGGATTCGCTGCTTCCGTATTTTGATGTTCGATAGACTTATTTTTCGCAGGTTTTAAATCTTTCATGTTCTTTTCTACGAGCACCGGCTCCTCGATCGTTAACTCCTGGTTCAGGAATAGTGCGATTCCAATGGTCATTAAAAGAACCGCTGCTGCCGCATATTTCACCCAGCTATATTTCCACCGTACAATAAGCTTTTTATCCGCATTGATCTGACTTTCGAAGTCATCAAAGGACCAGTCCATTTTAACATTCTTTTCTTGATTCAATGTTTGAAAAAAAACATGATCCGAGTTTTTCAACTCGCCTTCTTCCTCTAACGACGACTGGCCATTAAAGTACTTCTCTTCTAATTCCTTTAATTTTTTATCTTTCATCACCACCTATCTTATTTTGTCTAATTATGAAACTACAGGATCTATTTTTTATCTAAATAAACTCGCGTTCTTTCATAATCGAATAACTTTGTCAACTGCTCTTTTACCTTCTGTCTTGCACGCATTAAATTGACTCTAACTGCCGACTCACCCATATCCAATACTTCAACGATTTCATCAATATCATAATCTTCCACATCGCGCAGATGCATAACCAGACGTTGTTTTTCAGGAAGGGAATTGATCATCTCCAGAATAATTTCTTTGGTATTTCCAACCGTATTCTCCGTCATCGAAACTACTTGATATTGATCAACGTAGTCTGCTCTCACTTTATCTCTTTTAATCCGGTTCAACGCTTCATTTTTTACACTTTGCATACAGAAAGCTTCGACATTTTTATACCGATGTAGCTGATCTTTCAATTTCCACAACCGCATCATGACATTCTGCACAGCATCAAAGGCCTCATCGTCATCAACCAAGATCCGTTTCGCAAAGCGAAATAGCTTATCCTTATGGACGAAAACGGTATTTTTAAATTGTTCTTGGTTCATTTTTAGTATTTAGTAGTAACTAGCCCGCATCCCTTCCATACCTTCGTCACATAATCAAGACATTTCAACTTGATGATTCATTACATCTAATATGAATATTTTTTTAAAATATTCATTTATTCAAATAACAGGTTATTAAACACGTTACTCTTTCGTGTTGAGAAAGCATATAAACAGGGATTATTCTTGTTTATGTACCGCTTGCTCACAAACTGGTTAGTTGTTTTAGCATTATTACAAACAAAATAGGCTGAACTGTTGTTATTCTAAGATACTGAACGGCAAAATTTAAATAAAGAAAATTATGAAGTACTACAGAATTACAGGCATTACTGCTGCAATAGCATTTTTGATAGGGGTTGTTGTGGGGTGTAATAATTCGTCCAATAAAGGTGCTGACCATACTGATTCCATGGGTGACACCGATACGATTACTGCACAAAAAATGGATTCTATTTCTGTCAGCCCAATTGCAGATTCAAAACAATTTCCCGGGGCAAACCTCGAGATTGCGTCCATAACTGCAGAAAAAGTAGGCGCAGACTCTGCAAAAGTCACCGTGAAATATGATGTAAAGAACTTCAAGCTGACGGAAATGACAGAAGATGCGCATGCTGCTCACATGGCCAACTCGCATGATGGACAACATATCCACTTTATTCTGGATAATAAGCCCTATACAGCATTATATAAACCTGAACACTCCGTTACTTTGGCTTTAAATTCGGAGCACTATTTACTTTCATTTTTGTCGCGGTCTTACCACGAATCCATTAAAACAAGTGAAGCTTCAAAATTGATCAAATTCAAAATAGATGCCACAGGAAAATTGACACAGGAGCCAACTCCCAAAGAACCATCTCTATTTTACTCCCGTCCAAAAGGCGAATACAAAGGCGATGAAACGAAAAATTTACTCCTGGATTTCTATTTAGTCAACACCAGTATTGCTCCAGACGGAAATAAGATTACCGCAGATATCAATGGACAGACATTTACATTGGATAAATGGAGTCCTTATGAAATCAAAGGTTTGCCAATGGGAAATAATAAGATAAAATTAACGTTGGTCGATAAAGAAGGCAATGCCATTACAGGAGATAACATATCTATAGAACGAGATATCAAACTCGTTGAGAAATAAATAGGTCATAACATAATAAAAAAGAGTCGCACTGAAATGCGACTCTTTTGTTTTTCATACTACATATCCTGCTTTCAGGGACATATTGAGCCATTAAGGCAATTTATCAAAATCAATTTTTGGGGCGCTGTCTTTATTAACAAACTCAAACTTACTTCCAGGCTTAACAATTTCATTAAAGAAACCGCCATTTCTAAGAAAATATCCATTTTTAGTTGTACCACCGATGGCATCAATACGCTGATTGGCGCGATAAGTATTATCAACACTGAACGACGCGGATTGCACAGCTTTCCATTGTCCATCATAAACCCACTGATTGCCAAAATCCACCTGTCTACCCAAATAACCTTGCTGTGGCATAAAATTCTCCAAGAAACTGTGGAAGCGTTTCAGGTAAGTATTCGTTTGCGGCCGTTTGAAGCTTGCGATTACATTCCAGGCATTTTCCTCCGGCACAAAAAACCAAGCTGTATAGTCCGTGTTTCCTTTTCCATCCGGTACACCTTTCAAGAGAAACTTGTAGGTTACACCCGCTTTCCAAAAGTATTTACGATAACTCTGTCCTCCAGAGCCTTCGTTGCCGAATTCACCAGTCTGCACATCTTTCCCTTTTTTTAGCAAATGGATTTTTTGCTCGTCCGGAATGCTTTTCGGATCATCTGTATGAAAGGGACTCCAAACGGAAAATAAGATCCGTCGCTCCGTTTCTGAATTTACCTGTATACCGAAATAGCCTTCGCCAAAACCGTTCGCCATAAAATAAGATCCGACTTTATCTTCGCCTTTTGGTACAGTCACCTCATTATAGTAGTAACTGACATTGCCGTCGGTAGGTACTGTATAATTTAGATGGCAGGAAGGGCCCCTTCTGGACCAATAATAATACTCCGGATTATTGGAGTAAATAAGTCCATCCGATGCAGCATCACCACTGACAAGCAAATCCGTAACATTGGCAAAATTACTTCCCGATTTACTGATTCCTTTTAGGTTGACCTGTACATAACCTGGAGTCTTTACATCAATTAATAAGGGAGCAGTTTCCGACAGTTCAGCACCTTCGACATCCACAATAGCCCTTTTCCCCAATGCAGCGATTTCAATTTTAGATTTACCGTTACCTTCACTTTTAGCTTTTAGCTTCAACAGCAATTTCCCAGCCTTTTGCGCCCTAAAATAAACCGATGCTACTTCTTTATCGCTAGACCATTTGACAAGACCATTGCGACCAGAAATCTCCGCAGTGCCAGCCTGTCCCGCTGTAATAAAAGCATTGCCCGCTAGTGGGACTGCATAGGTCTGCCCAACTGTCTGCGCGCTACTCCCTATTGACAGACAGGATAAGGCCCCCATAAAGAGGTACTGGATAAAGTGTTTTCTTTTCATATTTTAATTTTTTTCATCAATTATCTAACACCAAAGGCATTTATACTCCCTTTAGCTGTCAACAGCATGCCGGGGTCCCAAACTTCCGTTTCATTCGGAGATTTCAAAACGCCTTCCAGATTATCACCTATGGAAATCGAGTTGTGGTCTACCTATCCGTTTTAATTCACTTTAATAGTGATGTAAGATTTATATCAGTTCTTGAAAACTGCATTATTTCATGAAGATAAGGCATAGATCAAAAGAAAAAGAAAGGAAATGTATATCAATCGATTGTGTAAAAAAGCAGCGATAATCAACCCGTTATTTAACCTATTAAAAAGATTCATGAAAGATATTAGCGTAGCGCCATGTGAATTTCAAATAAAATAAAGAAAAATAGCAAGGCTACTTTCTTTAATTGAAAGCCTATTCATTCAAACCGAGTTCGGCAACCATCTTCTGGTAATTGTTCAAAAAATACTTATAGAGTTTAAATTGCTCTGTTTCTTCATAATCCACCTGTTGCAATCCAAATTGAGATACGGAATAAATCTCTGCATCTGGATAGGCCAGCAAAATTGGCGAATGGGTCGCAATAATAAATTGGGATTTATTATTCACCAATTGATTCATCCTCGTTAGCAGCCGAAATTGGCTATTGATGGAAAGCGCCGATTCAGGCTCATCAAGCAGATACAGCCCTCGTCCCGAAAAGCGGTTATACATCAAATTCAGAAAACTTTCCCCATGAGAGCATTCATGTAATGAGCCTCCGTAGGCTGTCTCCAGTGCTTTTGGATCATCTTCAAATACCTTATCAACTTCGGTAGCTACATTATAAAAGCTCTCGGCCCGTAAGAAAAAACCATCATTTTCACGGAAAGCTGTTCTTATGACCTGCAAGTCTTTAAAAAGTACAGAATGGGAGTCTTTCGTATGAAAATTAAAGTTCTTGGTTCCTCCTTCTGGATTAAACCCAGCGTTAATAGCAATAGCCTCCACCAAAGTAGATTTTCCTGAACCATTCTCACCTATGATAAAGGTTACTGGAGCTCTAAATCGTAATTTATCCAAATTCTGTATCGAAGCAATATTGAATGGATAGGCAATTCGATCGTCAATAGGCTTTGCATTTTTTATAGAATGAATGTAGTACATAGAAATGATAACATTTAATACACATACGAGCGCAATACGTTTGAATAAGGCGAATTACCCTTTGCCCCTACGTAACATACACGAAACTCATACTCTTCTCGCACATCGAGTTCAGAGATCGTACAACGTGATCGCGTGCTCAACACAATGGTCCAATCTTGGTTGACATTCTTTTTACGGTATTCATAGCGGTATGTCTTCGCTCTCCGCCACGCTTTCAGGCTTAGTTTTACACCGCCGCTACCGATCTCGGCTTTCACATTGAAAGATTCGACAGACGGAATATCCGCACTATTATCCCGATCTTTAGACGGGAGAAATCCCGCTCCCAAGATAATCACTTCATCCCCCTGAGCTATACGGTTTACATAATAGGACAACAAACGGATCTGACCGAGCAACTCATCCCGTGTGTCATCACGAATAGCAACCGCCAACCTATCCCGATACATAGCGTCTGCTATTTCATCGGTAAGACGATCGATTAATTTTTCAATTTCATCAAGAGATGGATAAGGATCGGGAAATAGCGTTTTTTCCTCACGCATTGATTTCACAATTTGTGCTGCATAATCGCGGACGCTTAAAGCATTGGCATTATGCGATCGTACTATCGCTTTTTTCATTAAGTCTGTAGTTTTGGTTTACAAAAATTGGTTTATCCTACACTTAAAGTTAAGCAGTGTTCCATAAAAATGGAAATTTATAACTCGATATTTTTAATTTATCAGTTTATTATTTAATAATACCCTTTCATATTTTATCCTAATCATCTGCTTATTATAAAATATAACATCCTATTAAATAGTAATAAATTGCTACTTTTCTAATAGCATATTATTATCCCTAATTATAAACTGATACATATAAAATATGGTTTTATTTCTATAATAAATACATTTATATTTTTTAAAAAGCGCTTTATTTATATTAAAAAGAAGCTTATATTTTATAAAAATAGAATGATATTAAAAAAATAGCAATTGCTTATTTATATGTAGCAATTGCTATTTTTCTAAACTATGTGCGATGACCTCGTAAATTGTCCGATCTTTCATAAAAAAAGTGAAGAACATTGCTCTTCACTTTTCCACACAGTGTTAACAACTATGTTGATAACCTTATTTGATCGACAAGTCATACAGCTGAGTTATGCACAACTTGTTAATAGCGATGTTTATTACCTTGAAAGGGAATTAAAAACCAACACTTTTCAGATTCAACCCTGCACGTTCGTCCAGACCGAACATTAAATTCATATTTTGTACGGCTTGCCCAGATGCACCTTTCAACAGGTTGTCTGTAGCATTTAAGATCAGTAGCTTATTACCATGTTTCTCAATGTGCATAATGCTTTTATTGGTATTGACCACTTGTTTGAGATCAATATTTGCACGGCTGACATGGGTAAATGGATGTGTAGCATAATAATCTTCATACAATTCATAAGCCTGTTCTTCTGTCAAATCAGATTCTACATAAATTGCAGAGAATATTCCCCGAGCAAAATCTCCGCGTTGTGGAACAAAATTTATTTTCTCCGCAGCTCGTTGCAACAGTGAACCCTCAGAAGCAGGCAAAAAGCCTTTTTGCAGCTGATCCAGCGATTCTGAAATCTCCTGCAAATGTTGATGCTCAAAAGATTTATAAGCTGAAAGATTGTTGTTACGCCAAGAGAAGTGTGTGGTCGCCCCCGGTTTCTGCCCTGCTCCGGTTGATCCGGTCGTTGCATTGACATGGATCTGATCCGGCAATAGACCTTCACTTGCAAGTGGCAATAAAGCCAATTGTATATTTGTCGCAAAGCAGCCTGGATTAGCAATATATTGTGCCGTCTTAATCGCTTCTTTGTTTAACTCCGGAAGTCCATATACAAATTGCTGTCCTTGATAAGCGGTATTTGCGCGAAGACGATAATCTTGCGAAAGATCAATAATCTTCACAGATGCCGCAACAGGATTCGCATCCAAAAATTTGCGTGCATCGCCATGCCCAACGCATAAAAACAATACATCAATATCGGAATGAAAATCAGAAGAGAAGGTCAGCTCAGTATCTCCGAATAAATCATTGTGTACTTCATATAATTTGTTTCCAGCGTTGGAAGCACTATTGGCGAATATAATCTCCACCTCAGGATGGTAGATCAAAACGCGCAATAATTCGCCACCTGTATACCCTGCTGAACCAACTATGCCTACTCTTATCATTTTTTTTTAATTTATTGTTTGGTGTGAGTTTACCCCCTATCCCGACCTCACATTAGATTATGCGAAGACAGGACCGACTCCAAAACACGGTTTATTTTTGATTTACTTTATGCCAGATAATGGTTTGGTTTCCAAAAATTTTGGAGAAGCCTTTTACATCCTCACCGGTATAACCTTTGTTCATCTCGCCGTAGCTACCAAATTTATTGGACATTAAATCGTGATCCGACTCTATGCCAATGACCACAAAACGGTAAGGATGCAATTCAACGATCACACGCCCGGTGACGGTCTCTTGTGATGATTGCAAGAACGCTTCAATATCACGCATGACAGGATCGTGCATCTGTCCCTCGTGCATATAGTTTCCGTAGAAAGCAGCAATCTGATCTTTCCAGGACAATTGCCATTTGGTCAAGGTATGTTTTTCCAAGGCGTGGTGTGCCTTAATTAAAATCACTGAAGCTGCGGCTTCAAAACCCACACGGCCTTTGATACCGATAATTGTATCACCTACGTGGATATCCCGACCGATACCATAAGGTTGCGCAATAGCCTGCAATTCCTGAATCACTTTAACAGATGACATGTTCTTGCCATTCAAAGCAATCGGCTCCCCTTTTTCAAAATCTATCGTGATTTGTTGAGGTTCGGAGGAGGTCACCGGAGTCGGCCATGCCGATTCAGGTAGATATTGATTGGATGTCAATGTTTCTGCTCCACCCACAGAAGTACCCCAAAGACCTTTATTGATTGAATATTTAGCTTTTTCTGCCGAATATTCAACACCATGTTTATTTAAGTATTCGATTTCAGCTTCGCGGGATAACTGTAGATCACGGATAGGTGTGATGATTTCAACACCCGGAATGAGGGTTTGGAAAATCATGTCAAAACGCACTTGGTCGTTTCCGGCACCTGTGGATCCATGTGCTACACATTCAGCACCGATTTTCTTTGCATAGTTTGCAATGGCGGTAGCCTGGCATACACGTTCGGCAGATACCGACAATGGATAGGTTGCATTTTTCAGTACATTACCGAAGATCAAGTATTTAATAGTTTCGCGGTAATAGTCTTCTGTTTCGTCAATCGCTGTATGTGATTTTACGCCTAATGCATACGCACGTGCTTCAATATTCTTCAATTCTTCATCCGAAAAACCACCTGTATTTACGACTACGGAATGAACCTCCAAACCTAAATCTTGCGTAAGATAAATACAACAAAACGAAGTATCTAATCCTCCGCTGAATGCTAAAACTACTTTTTTCATTGAGATAAATTGTTTTATTTATTATTTTCAATGGCTCCCTGCCAGCTGGCATACCATGAATGCTATAGAGATAAAGTGCACGACACACGGTTTCTCCAGTTTAAAGTTATTAAAATCCTTTTGCAACTTTATTATGTTTTGGAAAATTGGCGGCAACGAATTTATTGGCCGATTTCCAGAACTTCGCTTGTATGCGTTTTAATAAAGACTGTTTTTGCGTGATTCTTTCCAAACGCTCCTTTGCTTCATGCTTACGTTGGATTTTTTCTCTCAGCTCGCGTTCTTTTTCTTCGGGATCCCAGAGCATAGCTGTACACATACAGTTCTTACGGTCTTTGCTCATTAAGATTTCGTAGTTCACACAGCTCTGACATCCTTTCCAGAATTCATCGTCGTTGGTCAGTTCCGAATAAGGTACCGGTTCGTACCCAAGTTCCGAATTAATTTTCATGACAGCAAAACCGGTGGTCAAGCCAAATATCTTCGCTTTGGGATATTTCTCACGGGACAAATCAAATACCCTTTTCTTAATGGCTTTTGCTAGACCCACGTTTCGAAATTCGGGATTGACAATAAGTCCTGAATTTGCCACATAGTCGCCATGACCCCAAGTTTCAATATAACAGAACCCAGCCCATCGACCATCTCTGTGCAAAGCGATCACCGCTTTACCTTCATTCATTTTGTTGGCAACGTACTCTGGTTTACGACGCGCAATACCAGTACCACGAGCCTTTGCAGACTCGAACATTTCGTTGCAGATCACCTCGGCATAATGCGCATGCTCAGGTTTAGCCGGAATAATTAAAAAATCTGATATAGTCATTGACTTACGACCCTAATAATAAAACAACAACTACCGTCGTGTTTTGTTACTGAATAAATTAAAATAATGGATTCAAAACCATCGGACAATCATGGTCTTGTTTGAAAAGATTCACTACCTCAAATCAAGCCCGAGGTAGTATGGGTCGTCGGAAGCGTAAAACAGGTATTTCTACGAAAATGAACGCACAGAATACTTTTCTCATAAACTTCTCAAAAGTTTGAGTATAAGAATAGTCGTTCTTTTTGCGCTGTTTCATTTTATTTCTCTGTCAATTGTTTCTGACGTTGCAAATGTATAAAAATATTTTTTTCTTTTCTACAATATTATCATTGATTTTTTGCAAAAGTCAAAAAATTACAATCAGGTCTCAAACTTCGCTTGTAACCTTCATTTTCAGGTATTTACTTCTCACAAACCCAATCCTGTCCAGACACTATATCTGATATTAATTTGACAATAAAACTGATAAAGGTTTAAAGCTTTGTCAATTTAAAATTTTAGTTTGTCTTCCCGCTGTAATGGCTGTCAATATAATCGATGGCTTGCTGTTGTGTCAGCACCGAAAAGTCTTTGTACCGATCATGAACGACAACAATTTCATTTAATGCCCGTAACACTAGCTCTTTGTTATCCCAGGATTTCAGATGTTGAACGACAGTCTCTATGCAACCTTTTTTATAAGCAATTTGCCCTAAAACATGCACCAAAGTATCCCTGACCCTCGCTGTTTTGTCATACTGGAGTTCTTTGAGCAATGGTAAAATATCCTGAGGGTATGTACGTCCACGGAGCTCAATACCATGACAAATTTCCCTGCGCACTTCCTTATCGGGATGATGCAAATATTTTACAGCCCATTTCAAGACCGGTTCGGGATTTTTATCGCCCATTTTTTTTATCGAACCGATCACGGCATTTCTAACGATATGGTGTCCATCAAAAAGTCCGCTGTCGAAAAAATGCTCCACAATTTCAAATTCCTTCATCCCGATCTCACCGGCTGCATTCACAGCTGTTTGTCTGACTTTTTCTTGTTCTGATTGGAAAAGTTTATCGAGCATGCACCCTATACTTGTGTGTAAGTTGGGATGTTGTTTCCAGATCTTCCCTATCGCCAGGTAGGCCGTCTTTCGAATATATGTGTCCTCGTCCGAAAAATAACTTATCATGCTGCTCTCCTTCCCTTGCTGGAGGCAGAAAAGAATATCTTTGTTGATGGTGTCAACAAGTTGAAGGCGTTGTTCCTTATTAAGATCGTAAAATCCCATGATCTATTTTTTTTGACATTGTCAACATATCAGCATAAAAATACATGAAAAATCCGTGAAATCGGGATCGAACCATCGGGGCTGGTTCAGCAGTTTTACTTATCTTTGATTCTTATGATTCTTTTTCTTGGAGAAAAACGATACTTTTGTAGATATCATTAGAAAAAAATAGCATGTCACCGAGTTTAATTTTCTATATTATTTTTGCTGTACCTTATATCATCTTTATGTATTGGCTTGTAAAACAGGACAAACATAAGTATGCCTGGGGACTTGCAATTATCACTGTAGTTGCCATACTAGCGATCTATGTATCGCAGAAAGCCAGCAAAGTCGCGATGGACAATTACCAACAACATCAAATCGATTCCAGAGAAATTGAACGTGAAGAACGTTTACAAAAACAACAGGACAGCATCAATCATGCTCAACAATAAAAAAAGCGGCAATGCCGCTTTTTTTATTGTTGTAATAATAGCCGATTTTAAGAGCCAATCCCTTCCAATTTAAACAAGAAAGCATATTCCAACGCAATTTCCTTTAGATAGTCAAACCTTCCGGATGCACCACCATGTCCATAATCCATATCTGTTTTCAATAGCAGGATGGAATTTCCAGTTTTGACGGACCGTAATTTTGCTACCCATTTCGCTGGTTCAAAATATTGCACCTGACTATCGTGCAGCCCGGTTGTGACCAATAGATTCGGATATTCTTTCGGCTCAATATTCTCGTAAGGAGAATAGCTTTTCATATAAAAATAGGCGTCAGATTCATTGGGATTTCCCCATTCATCATACTCGTTCGTCGTCAACGGTATTGTCTCATCCAACATGGTATTCACGACATCCACAAAAGGTACCTGTGCTATTATACCATGATATTGCTTAGCTGCGATATTCGCAACAACCCCCATCAATAGGCCGCCTGCGCTCCCCCCCTGTGCGTAAAGATGCCCTGCTGATGTATACCGCTGTTCGATAAGATGCTTCCCGCAGTCCACAAAATCATGGAAAGTATTCATTTTACGCATCATTTTTCCATCCTCATACCACTGCCGTCCCATTTCTTCACCTCCACGGATATGCGCCAATGCGTAAATGAAACCACGATCCAACAAACTTAACCTATTACCGGAAAAACTCGGGTCCATCGATGCACCGTAGGAACCATATGCATATTGCAACAATGGCGCCGTACCATCTAATTGAGTGCCTTTCTTGTAGACAAGGGAAATAGGCACCTTTACACCGTCCCTCGCCGTGGCATAAATACGTTCCGTTTTATAGGCACTTTGATCATACCCCCCTAAAATTTCCTGTTGTTTCAACAATGTTTTGCTGCGCTCCCCCATATCGTAGTCATATACAGAACTGGGGGTGACCAATGAGGTGTATCCATAACGCAGTTTTTCAGTGTTGTATTCGACATTTATCCCCGGATATACCGTATAGGCAACTTCTCCAAAATCCAGATAATGCTGCTCCTGACTGTCCAAATTATAGATTGCCAACTGAGTCAGCTCGTCTTTTCGTTCGGCTATGGCCAAAAAAGACTTAAACTCTTCGATATCACTTACCAAAACGTCCGGACGATGGCCTATAAATGTAGTCCAATGTTCCCTTCCTGTTTTGTCCAGCGGGCATTGCATAATCCGGAAGTTAATAGCATCATCATTGGTCAATATCAAAAAACGATCTTCCAAAGGAATTACGGTATAAAGCACATCCTGCCTACGCGGCTGAAAAACGCTAAAATCTTTATTAGGATGATCAGCATCCAATAACCAAATTTCGGAGGACAAGGTACCCTCTGAACTGATGATAATATATTTGCCATTTTTTGATTTACCGACTGCAATATAATTTGTGTTATCGTGCTCTTCATATACACATAGATCCATTGAAATGTCTGTACCGAGTGTATGTCGCATAATTTTTTCACTGAGCAACGTCACTGGATTTTTGGCGGTATAGAACAGGGTCTGATTATCGTTTCCCCAAATCGCAATGCCTTCGGTATTGACAATACGATCAGGATAGATCTCACCTGTCTCCAGATTCTTGATGTATATGGTGTACTCCCTCCTGGAAACTGTATCTACACCAAAGGCCAGCAAACGATTGTCCGGACTAATGGAGAAACCCTTTGCTGTGTAATAGGCATACCCCTGTGCTAGATTATCAATGTCCAATAATAATTCTTCATCAGCGTCCAATGTCCCCTTCTTGCGGCAAAACTTAAAATATTGATAGCCCTCCTCGGTTCTGCTGTAATAATAGTAGCCATTTTTAAAGTAGGGCACAGATTCGTCTTTTTCCTTGATACGGGATTTCATTTCCTGGAACAAATCTTCCTGAAAAGATTCCGTATCTTTTAACATGGTGGCAGTATAGGCGTTTTCGTCGTTGAGATAATTGATAACCTCCTCAGATCTTGGTCCTTTTTTAAAATAGTCAATCATCCAATAATAGTTGTCAATGACAGTATCACCATGAGTTTGTCTTTTGTGTGAATACGCTGCAGCTATTGGAGCTGAAACCTCAGGCCAGTGTACATTTTCGTTATGTTGCATATATATGTGAATTCTCTAAATATCCATTTTGATTAAAACAATACGTATTACATTTCTAATCTCAGCCCCATAATTCGGAAAGAGAAGTCAATTAACGCATTTCTCCAGAAATATCAAAACGATGTAAGCGATACAAACAAATTGATCTAAGACCTCTTTATCATCTTGTGATCGTTTTATTTAATTAACTATTCTATCCATTTATCCTGGCAAAAAGTCACTTTTAATAAAAATTAACAATTCAACAGGGGCATTAACATTATCTTTGTTACTATTCTAGGAGAAAATTTTATGAATTTAAAGAAATCACTATATCTGATTGCCTTAGGTGTTTTACCGTTGACCTCGTTTGCTCAAGCAGAAGCCGTTCCGTTAAATTGGTATAACTTAGATTATAACACGGATGGTGTCATGGGAATCAGTACAGATAAAGCTTACAAAACTTTATTAAAGGGGAAAAAATCAACCCCGGTCATTGTTGGTGTTTTGGACGGTGGTGTAGATGTTTTCCATGAGGATCTTAAAGATGTCGTCTGGATCAATCCCAAAGACAGCATTTCCAATGGGAAGGATAATGATGGAAATGGGTATATTAACGACAAGTATGGCTGGAACTTTATTGGCAATGCTGAGGGGAAAGATGTTCAATTTGACAATCTAGAGCTCACGAGGCAATTAAGGATTTTAGATAAGAAATTTGCCCATGTTACCCCAGCGACAGAACTGAATGAAGTGGATAGAAAAGCCTTTTTGGCTTATCAGAAGATGGTGGTGAAATACAAGAACAAGCTGGAAGAAGCCAAAATGGGGCAGTTTTCTTACGATGCACTTAAACGTAATTTGGATGCTGTGGTTCGCGAAATAGGTAAAAAACCTGAAGAAATCACATTGGCCGATCTTGAGAACTTTAACCCAAAATCGAATAATCAACGTATAGCTCTCGGTTATGCAAAAGACGAAATTCAGACAAATGGTTTTGTCAAATTTTATGATGACATCACTGAGGGAGCAACATATTTCAACAATCAGGTTGAATACCATTTGAACAAAGAATACGATTCCCGTCCCATTGTTGGCGACAATTACGAGGACGCTTCTGAACGCCATTATGGAAATGCGGATGTAAAAGGGCCAGATGCACTTCATGGTAGCCATGTCGCAGGTATTATTGGCGCCAATCGCAACAATAATATTGGGATCAATGGCGTCGCAGACAATGTCAAAATTCTAGCGGTACGTTTGGTTCCTGATGGTGATGAACGCGATAAGGATGTCGCAAATGCAATTCGATACGCAGTAGACAACGGAGCAAAAGTGCTCAACATGAGTTTCGGGAAAAGCTATGCGCACAACAAGCAGACCGTGGATGAGGCCGTTAAATATGCCGAATCCAAGGATGTCTTATTGGTACATGCAGCGGGGAATGACAGTGAGGACAACGATGTGGAGCCAAATTTCCCCATGAAATACTACACCAATGCGAAGGGAGATACCACAGGTATTGCAAACAACTGGATTACAGTGGGGGCGACAGGATTACACCCTGACAATGAGCTTTTAGCCGATTTTTCCAATTATGGTAAAAAAACAGTAGATGTTTTTGCTCCCGGTGTACGAATCAATTCCACTATTCCGGATTCAAAGTATAAAGAGGAACAAGGAACAAGTATGGCTGCCCCTGTAGTTGCCGGGCTGGCCGCTATGATACGCTCCTACTATCCGAACCTTTCTGCTGTGGAAACCAAACAGATCATTCTGGAATCTGTGGAAAAACCGGAGCAAATGGTCCAGGTAAAAATTGGTGAAGATGCAACAAAAATGGTCAAATTAGCGGATATTTCGGTAACTGGCGGGATTGTCAATGCATATAATGCAATTCTAATGGCGGAAGAATTCAATAGTAAGAAGAAAAAATAAAGAATATTCTCATTTTTTGTATACCAAAACCATCTTTTGTCCGTTTAATTAATTAACTTACAGGGACAAAACTCAAGATGCTTATGGTAGAAAACTTTACCCAATCAGAAAACGAAGTTCAAAATTTACTAACCCAAAACGAGAAGGTAATGACTGATGAGGATATAGAAAATGAATTGAAACTTCAATTACCCAAAATGTTGCTTCATCCAAGCAAAAAATGTATTGCGAATATCATGGAATATTCCAAACAAATGGAAAAAAGAAAGGCCTAATCTGGAGATTAGGCCTTATTTATGAAATATCATGAGCTTTTTCCCATTATCTATAGCAGATAAGTAATTTTATAGTATTTCTAAAATACACGATAAGTCATAACAGCTGCCTTCCTATTATTGCTATCTAAGTATCCCAGAATAATCAGTGTGATAAGCAATGTGTAAGGTTAAGTTTTTCTTTTTTGATGGAAATTTTGGCTAGTTTTGAGGTGATGTTAAAACAAGAACGATACAAGGCTTTTGTGGAATATTTTTCCAAAAATAATCCCGATGCGCAGACAGAACTCAACTATAGTAATCCTTATGAATTACTTGTCGCCGTTATTCTATCTGCCCAATGTACAGACAAGAGAATTAATCAGATTACACCGAAGCTATTTGAACGTTACCCCGATGCGTATACTTTAGCAGCCTCCAGTGTGGATGAGGTATTTAGCTATATCCGCTCCGTAAGTTATCCAAATAACAAGGCCAAACATCTGGTCGGGATGGCACAAATGCTTATTGAAAAATTTGACAATGTCGTTCCAGAGCAGATTGAAGATTTGGTCAAGCTGCCCGGGGTAGGTAGAAAAACCGCCAATGTCATTTCCTCCGTTGTCTATCATAACCCAGCAATGGCGGTAGACACGCATGTGTTTCGTGTGGCGAACAGACTTGGGCTCACCTATCGTGCGACGACACCATTGGCCGTAGAGAAACAGTTAGTCAAAAATCTCCCGAAAGAGACCATTGCCGTTGCGCACCATTGGTTGATCTTGCATGGACGATATATTTGCTTGGCCAGGAAGCCGCTTTGTGAAAAGTGCCCGATTACCTACATGTGTAAATACTTTGAAAAAACCCATCACATAAAGAGTGCTCCAAGCGCGATAGAAATAAAAAACTAATTTTTTTAGTGAAAATGTTTGGTTTATTATTTTTTATTTTTAATTTTGATAAATATATACTAAAAATATGAGCAACACAGATAAATTAAAAGCGTTACAGCTGACGTTAGATAAATTGGAAAAGAACTTTGGAAAAGGTTCGATTATGAAATTAGGAGATACAGCTGTTGAGCCTATCGAGGCAATTTCTACAGGATCTTTGGGTCTGGATATCGCTTTGGGAATTGGCGGGGTTCCAAAAGGACGTATCATTGAAATATATGGACCTGAATCTTCAGGTAAAACAACATTGGCAACGCACATTGTTGCCGAAGCTCAGAAAAAAGGTGGTATTGCAGCAATTATTGATGCTGAGCATGCGTTTGATAAGTATTATGCACAAAAGCTAGGCGTTGATGTAGAAAACTTATTAATTTCTCAACCAGATAATGGTGAGCAGGGTTTAGAAATTGCAGACAATTTAATTCGCTCAGGTGCCATTGATGTAATTGTTATTGACTCTGTTGCAGCATTGGTACCCAAAGGTGAGATTGAAGGTGAAATGGGTGATTCTAAAATGGGGCTTCAGGCTCGTTTAATGTCCCAAGCATTACGTAAGTTAACTGGAACAATTTCCAAAACAAACTGTTGCTGTATTTTCATCAACCAATTGCGTGAAAAAATTGGAGTAATGTTTGGTAACCCAGAAACAACAACCGGTGGTAATGCACTGAAGTTCTATGCTTCTGTGCGTTTGGATATCCGTCGTACATCACAGATTAAAGATTCCGACGAGGTATCTGGTAACCGTGTCAAAGTTAAAATTGTAAAAAATAAAGTAGCACCTCCATTCCGTATAGCGGAGTTTGATATCATCTTTGGTGAGGGTATTTCAAAAGTCGGCGAAATCATTGACTTAGGTGTGGAATATGGTATCATTAAAAAAGCCGGTTCATGGTTTAGCTATGGTGAAACCAAATTAGGACAAGGTAGAGATGCCGTAAAAACCTTATTGTTTGACAATCCAGATCTTATGGATGAACTTGAGGCAAAAATCCGTGCTGAAGTAACAGGAGAGGATCCGATGCTTCAAGTAGAGGAAAATAAAGACTAGTTGCTGTAAAAATTAGTATAATGTAGGTGGCCATCCTTAAAGGGATGGCTATTTTTTTTCGCCAATTTAATATAACCAAGATTAAGTTTGAATGATTATTTTGTTACATGCCCAGAGTTTTGGATTTGAACTCCAAGATTTTAGTATTTTTAGCGTGTCGAATATAATTACCGACTTCATTCTAAACTTAATTTTGAAAAATGAACAATAAGTTAATTGCTTTTATATTGATCCTTTTCGGATCAATATCTCATCTCAGCGCACAAAAAATCCGCGTGCTCTCCTTCAATATTCATCATGGAAATCCACCTTCAGAAAATGAATCTGTTATCAATCTCGACACTATCGCTCAAATTATTAAAAATACCAACGCAGATCTTGTCGGACTACAGGAAATTGATGTTAACCTGGAACGCTCCCACAATGAAGATCAGGCAAAAAAATTGGCTGAACTAACTGGAATGCATTATATTTTTTCAAAAGGAATAGATCTTGAGAAAGGCGAGTACGGCACGGCAATACTATCAAAACAACCTATAGAACGTGTAGAAAAGCACTTCCTTCCCTCTCCTGTTGAAAGTGAGCGCCGAAGTTTATCTATTGTTGAAGTGACCATCGACAAAAAGAAAATCCTGTTTGCCAATAGCCATCTTGATCTAAGAGATAAAAACAAAATCGCACAGGCAAAGTTCATTACATCTCGTTTTAAAAATGAGAAACGGCCTGTTATCCTGGTAGGCGATTTAAACTCCGAAGCTACTGATCCCGCAATTAAAGAGCTTGGCACGTTATTCACAAAAACAACGAGCCAAAATGGTTTTACTTTTCCACAAGATAAACCAAATACCGAAATAGACTATATTATGGTTAATACCGCCTCGCATCCAAAATTCTCCAACCACCGTGTTCTTGAAGAGAAATATGCGAGTGACCATCGTCCATTATATGTTGAAATCGACATTAAATAGCCCATCATGAATTTTGATAGAAGAAGATTTTTAGAAGCATTGGCATTGATGGGAATTACCTTACCCACGATGAGTGTTGCCAAAGAAAAAGAAACGGAAGATGCAGAAGGAGATTTTCGTTTTGTAGTTCCTGCTTATTTACAGAATCAAACAGCAACAGGCATAAGCATCTTTACAATCCTGAGTAAACCGGCAGTAGCCTGGTTGGAAATCCTTGACAGTACGGGTAATGTTCAGCAAACGATCTATCAATCCGAAGATGGTATGATTAATGCAAATACAGATTTCTTCCACTTTGCCATCGCAGAAGCACCACGGTCTTTCCGCTATCGCATCAGGGCAAAAGAAATTCAAAAATTTGACCCCTATAAGATCATATATGCGCAAGAAATCCAAACACCAATTTTTGAAGCTAAACTGGCAGAAAACAATCAACAACAAATTCGTTGTCTGGTGTATAATGATGTTCATGAGGAGAAAAGCAGCTATCGGGATATCATACCCAATCATGATCCTTCGATCTATGACTTCTTTGTTCTAAACGGAGACTCCTTTCATTACGTGACCGATCAGGAGGATATTACAGAAAAATTACTGAAGCCTATTGAATTCTTCGCTACCGGAAAACCTTTTATTATGAACCGCGGAAATCACGAAACGAGAGGCTCTTTCGCCCGGAATTTCAAACGGTACTTTGGCTATCCCGATAATAAATACTATCAAGCTTTCAAAAGGGGGGCCATATTTTGGATCATGTTGGATAGTGGGGAGGATAAACCTGACGACCACGAAGTGTATGGTGGTACCGTAGACTATGACAATTATAGAAAAGAACAGGCAAAATGGCTGGAAACTGTATTACAATCTAAAGAAAGAAAATCAGCACAACATACAGTTGTGATCAGCCACATCCCTATATTCCATTCAGACGATTGGCATGGTACACTGCATAATCGAGAATGCTTCCATCCTTTATTTCAGAAATATAAAATAGATGCGATGATCTCTGGACATACGCATCAATATGGATACTACCCCGCGGATAAAGACCATCATTATCCGATATTTATCGGCGGTGGTCCAAAAGCTGGCAAAAGGACAATCATTGATATTTCGGGGTCCGCAAAATCACTGGCTATCCGAATGACCCGTGACGATGGAACTGAATTAGGACTGTTTAAAAAATAACAAATAAAGGCAGCCCACTTGTGGACTGCCTTGTTTGAATGTACCTGCTCCTATCGACATTAGCTTTATATAAAGCCTTTCCCATTCGTAGCGGATTATCCGTAGGTATTTTTATTCACCTTTTTCTAAGAAAGGGTATCTGTAATCCGTATCTGGATTGAATGTTTCTTTGATTGTACGAGGAGATACCCAGCGCAACAAGTTGATCATCGATCCGGCTTTGTCGTTTGTTCCTGAACCGCGCGCACCGCCGAACGGTTGCTGCCCTACTACGGCACCAGTACATTTATCATTCACATAGAAGTTACCGGCAGCATGTCTTAATTTATCCGTAGCTAAATTAATGGCATAACGATCCTGCGCGATAATAGAACCTGTCAATGCATAGATAGATGTTGAATCGACGATATCCAGTGTTTCCTCGAACTTAGCATCTTCATAAACATATACGGTCAATACTGGGCCAAACAATTCTTCAACCATTGTTTCGTAATCAGGCTTTGAAGCTTCAATGATTGTCGGATGAATGAAATAGCCTTTGGCCTTGTCATAAGTACCGCCAACGACGATCTCCGCCTCAGCAGACTCTTTCGCACGATCGATGTATTTTGCTAATTTATCAAATGATTTCTCATCGATAACCGCATTGATAAAGTTTGTAAAATCCTCCGTTCCACCAATTGTAAATGACTTCACATCATTAGACATTGACTCTTTCAATGCTGGCCACAATGATTTTGGAATATATGCACGTGAGGCTGCTGAACATTTTTGACCTTGGTACTCAAAAGCTCCACGAACCAAAGCTGTATTTGCCGTTTTGAGATCCGCAGAAGGGTGTACAACAATAAAATCTTTACCACCTGTTTCACCGACTATTCGCGGATAAGTTTTGTAACGGTGAATATTGTCTCCAATCGTTTTCCAAATGTCCTGGAATACACCTGTCGAACCAGTAAAGTGAATACCGGCAAAGTCAGGATGTTGGAAAATAACATCACCAGCATCTGGTCCTGATACATACACTAAATTGATGACACCATCTGGAAGTCCGGCTTCACGGAAAATTTTCATCAATACATTCGCAGAATAAATCTGGGTGTTGGATGGTTTCCAAACGACAACGTTCCCCATCATTGCAACACATGAAGGCAGGTTACCGGCGATAGCTGTAAAGTTAAATGGTGTCAACGCAAACACAAAGCCCTCGAGAGGTCGTTGTTCCACACGGTTCCAGACACCTTTTCCTGATACCGGCGGCTGTTGCTTATAGATTTCACTCATATATTGCACATTGAAGCGCAAAAAATCTGTAATCTCACAAGCCGAATCAATCTCCGCCTGATAGGGATTCTTTGATTGCCCCAACATCGTAGCAGCATTCAACTCATAACGGTATTTCCCTGAAATCAATTCTGCTGCTTTCAAAAATATCGCCGCACGATCTTCCCATGCCAGATTTTCCCAATTCTTTTTAGCAGCTAGCGCTGCATTGATTGCATCGGTTACATGTGATTTCTCGCCTTGATTGTATTGACCTAAGATATGTTGGTGGTCATGTGGAGGAGCTATAGTTACTTTTTTAGAAGTAGTTACTTCTTTACCACCAATATACATTGGGATATCGATTTGTTTCGAACGTGCCTCATCAATTGCTGCTTTCAACAACTTACGTTCTTTCGTTCCGACAGCGTAAGTATACACCGGCTCGTTCGTAGGAACAGGCACTGTAAAAAATCCTTTAGACATATTACAATTATTTATATTTCAACTTATTAGCACCACACTAAATGATACCAATAGGAGTAAAATTACCTTAAATTTTACGAATACCCAAAGTTACTCACCTTCTTTAAGCACCTTGGAAAAGATACGTTTAAATTTTTCCAATTTCGGTTTAATAACCAATTGGCAATACCGCTCCTTACCATTAACTTTATAATAATCCTGATGATAGTCTTCTGCAGGATAAAACGCTGTCGCTGGTACCACCTCCGTTACAACCGGCTCCCTGTAAACTTTCTCCTTATTCAAAGCGGCAATATAAAACCGTACCTTTCCCAATTGCTCTTTGTTGTGTACAAATATGGCGGAGCGATATTGTGTCCCCACGTCATCTCCCTGGCGATTGAATTGTGTAGGATCATGAGACACAAAGAAAGCTTCCAGCAAGTTATCATAACTTATTACTTTTGGGTCATAAACAATAACAGTAGCTTCAGCATGACCTGTATTACCCGTACAAACCTGAGCATAGCTAGGGTTAACCACCCATCCGCCAGTATATCCGGAGACAACTTTCTGCACGCCTTTCAATTCTTTAAATTGCGCTTCAGTACACCAAAAGCACCCTGCAGCAAATGTAGCGGTATCCAAGGTGTTCCCACTCTTTTCTGGCAGCTTTGAGAAATCAGATTTCTCAGCCGTAGGAGTTTGAGTCTGACAAGAACTCAACAAAAAGATAGCCGCAAAAACTATAATAACATATTTCATCGGCGTACAATTACTTTAGAACTATTGGTTAGTATCTAACCATTACAAAAGCAAGAAAGCGACAATATATTCATATTGTCGCTTCCTCATTCTTATCAAAGAATCAATTATTTAGCTGCAGCATAATTTTTTGCTACGGCATCCCAATTGATAACATTAAAGATTTCTTCCAAATAAGCTGGACGTTTATTTTGGAATTTCAAGTAATAAGCGTGCTCCCAAACGTCGATACCCAAAACTGGCGTTCCTTTTACCTCAGCCACGTCCATTAATGGATTATCTTGATTAGGCGTAGAAGTCACCGCTAATTTACCGTCAGCACCAACGATTAACCATGCCCATCCTGATCCAAAACGAGTAGCACCAGCTGCCTGAAGTTGTTTTTTCAACTCATCAAATGAACCGAAAGCAGCGTTGATTGCTTCTGCTAATTCACCTGTTGGAGTTCCACCAGCATTTGGACCTAACACTTTCCAGAACAAAGAGTGATTATAGTGACCACCACCATTATTGCGTACTGCTGCTGAATATTTACTTACGTTTTTGATGATATCCAATAACGACAGATTCTCAGCGTCTGTTCCTGCGATTGCTTTATTTAAGTTGTCCACGTATGCCTGATGATGTCTGTCATGGTGGATTTCCATTGTAGTCTTGTCGATATGTGGTTCTAATGCGTCGGCTGCGTATGGTAACGCTTCTAATTCAAATGCCATAACTATTTTAATTTAAATGTTTATTACTTCGTTTATATATACAAATATAACACAATATAGCTTGTTATGTTTTTATGTGTTACAATAAATTCGATATTTACTTACCGTTTTTGACGAAAAAATGATTTTACCAAATCGGCGCATTCTTCCTGCAAAACACCTTGGGTAACGACTGTCTTCGGATGTAATATCTTATCGTGAAAATGAGAATAACCACGTTTTTCATCCCTGGCCCCATAGACAATTTTACTGATATGGGTCCAATAAGCTGCGCCAGCACACATAATACAAGGCTCAATCGTCACATACAATGTACAATCATCCAGATATTTGCCGCCAAGATAATTTGCCGCGGCTGTAAAAGCCTGCATTTCGGCGTGGGCAGTTACGTCATTCAAGCGTTGGGTAAGATTATGCCCTTTACCGATAATACGTCCCCTATGTACGACTACCGCACCGATAGGAACCTCCCCTTCTTCGAAAGCTTTCCTTGCTTCATTTAATGCCATACGCATAAACGATTCATCGCTATCAATTAATTGTGTTCCTTCAAAATCTATAAATGTCATGCCACAAACTTAGCTAAGTTTCGATCCATTTGGTAATTTTCTGTCCACAGAGGTCAAAATAATATCTCCATGCTCATCAGCAAATCCGGTGACCAAACATTCGGAGAAAAAATTAGCAATCTGTTTCTTTGGGAAATTCACGACTGCAACAATCTGTTTTCCGATCAATTCTTCCTTCCTATAATGGACTGTTATCTGGGCGCTACTTTGTAATGTTCCGATTTCGCTTCCAAAATCAATTTTCAGCTGATAAGCTGGTTTTTTAGCGCTAGGAAAGTCCTGTACTTCCAAAATAGTTCCTACGCGCAAATCAACTTTTTCAAAATCTGTCCAGCTGATGTTGTCACTCATAATCTATTGCTGTTAATATCCTGAATCTCTTTGCCTATTGTGAATAAAATGTAAGAGGGGTTCCGCCTTAAGCGCTGCGCTAATTTATTGATCAATTTATCCTCTTCACCTGCTTGAAAAGCTAGATCTTCGTCACTCAAATGATTGTACTTGCGACGGAGTTTTTCTTTGGCAATTTGCCATTGTTCTTCGTTAATTTTCAGCATAACTATGATTTAGGTATAAAATTTGTATATCTTTAAACAAACTTGTGAAAGTTTGTTTAAAGATACAATATATACATAAATAAAAGATTATGAAAAAGATTTTACCAGCATTACTCTTGATTTGTGGTAGCGTAGCAACGGCACAAGCGCAGCTTCTGCCTGGATTTGAGGTCGGTTTAAAAGGTGCGTTGAACTTTTCAAAGTTTAAAAGCGATGGCAAATATTTCAATTCAGACAATAAAGCGGGTTATCAAGCAGGTCTTTATGGTCGTGTTGGCGTTTTAGGATTCCATGTTCAGCCTGAGATTTACTTAACTGGAAAAAACACAAAAGTAACTAATTCAGAAGGTGAATCGACAGACGTTAAATTTACCACTGTTGATATCCCTGTGTTATTGGGTAAGCGTTTTGGCTTAGGCCCAATCGGCGCTAGAATTCAAACCGGCCCGATCTTCTCATTTAAAGTAGATGACAAACAAGATAAGGTCATTGCTAATTTAGATCCAAATAACTACAAAAAGAGTGGTACAGCTTGGGCATTCGGTGTTGGAGCTGATATATCGAGCTTACGTGTCGATGTACGTTACGAAATGGGGTTGAACAAAGTTAATAACGAGAGCCAGGCAAACCCAAAAATCAACATGTGGAGCATTGGTTTAGGCTATAGATTATTCAGTATCCTATAGACCGTTAGCCATAGTCGATACCGTATTTAAAAGTCCGTTTTTATCCAAAACGGACTTTTTGTTTCAATAAACTTTAGAAACATTCTAAATTGCTGCTTTTTCTTGTCAAAATGGTATCATATTTAATAGCAAATAGTAGATTTGCTTAATTAAAATTAAATTACAAAGGATAATGAGTAAATCAAAGCCAGTTTTCAGTTCTTCGATTGGGAAGAAGCTAATCATGAGCTTAACAGGAATCTTCCTATGTTTATTCCTAGTTGTTCACTTGGTTGGTAACTTGCAATTATTTAAAGATGATGCGGGTCTAGCGTTCAACAAGTACGCTTATTTCATGACTCACTTTACACCAATCAAAGTTGTTTCCTACTTATTGTACGCTTCGGTAATCGTTCACGCCATCTACGCCATTACATTGTCGATGAAAAACAAAGCCGCACGTCCTATTGGTTATGCCCAATATGATGGTAAAGCAAACAGTAAATGGAATTCACGCAACATGGGTATCTTAGGTACTGTCATTTTAGTGTTCCTAGCTACGCACATGTCTAATTTTTGGTGGAAGTTTCACAATGATGAAGTACCCTACATCGAATACCGTACTGATTTGGCAACAGGACAGACAACAGCGAGAGAACTTCAAGCTTCTGAATTCCACGACTACCAAGAAACGGTAGAAAACAATGTTCAAATCTTAAAAGCAAGAGATTTGTACAAGCAAGTTGACTTTGCCTTCAAAAATGTGGCTTTAGTCGCTTTATACGTCATTGCAATGGCAGCGTTGGCTTTCCACTTAATTCATGGTTTCCAATCTGCATTCCAAACTTTAGGTTTTAACCACAGAAGATATATTGGAATTATCAGAGCAATCGGAGTTTGGGTATTTGGGGTATTAATTCCAATTGGCTTTGCAATAATGCCATTGTTTTTCTTCTTTAAATAATTCAGAATCTTTTAAGGTAAAGCTCAGGCTTTATCGATCAATATAAAATTAAGAGATATGTTAGATTCAAAAGTACCAGCGGGCCCATTAGCCCAAAAGTGGTCAAATCATAAATTTAATCTTAAGTTGGTTAACCCTGCTAACAAACGTAAATTTACCGTTATCGTTGTTGGTACAGGTCTTGCTGGTGCATCTGCAGCAGCATCACTAGCTGAGTTAGGATACAACGTAATTACCTTCTGTTACCAAGATTCACCTCGTCGTGCGCACTCCATTGCGGCGCAAGGTGGTATTAACGCAGCAAAAAGCTACCAAAATGATGGTGACTCCGTGTTCCGTTTATTCTACGATACAATCAAAGGTGGTGACTACCGCTCACGTGAAGCAAACGTTTACCGTTTGGCTGAAGTGTCTGTAAACATCATCGACCAATGTGTTGCGCAAGGTGTTCCTTTTGCACGTGAATATGGTGGTTTATTGGACAACCGTTCTTTCGGTGGTGCGCAAGTAAGCCGTACGTTCTACGCACGTGGCCAAACGGGACAACAATTGTTGTTAGGTGCTTATTCAGCATTGAACCGTCAAATCAAAAAAGGAAAAGTAAAATCATATACACGTCACGAGATGCTGGATTTAGTTATGATCGATGGTCATGCTAAAGGTATCGTAACACGTGACTTGGTATCTGGTAAAGTCGAAACGCACGCAGCACACGCAGTATTGATGTGTACTGGTGGTTACGGTAACGTATTCTTCTTGTCTACAAACGCAATGGGATGTAACGTTACTGCAGCTTGGAGAGCACACAAACGTGGCGCTTACTTCGCTAACCCTTGTTATACACAGATTCACCCTACTTGTATTCCTGTAACTGGAGATCACCAGTCTAAATTGACGCTGATGTCCGAGTCTTTACGTAACGATGGTCGTGTATGGGTTCCTAAGACGCAAGAAATGGCCGAAAGATTACGCAAAGGTGAAATCAAAGCTAACGACATCAAAGAGGATGACAGAGATTACTTCTTGGAACGTAAATACCCTTCATTTGGTAACTTAGTACCTCGTGACGTAGCATCACGTAATGCGAAAGAAGCCGTTGATGATGGTCGTGGTGTTGGTAAAACTGGTTTCGCCGTATTCTTGGACTTCAAAGAAGCTATCGGCCGCCTAGGTGAAGATGCTGTACGTGCTAAATATGGTAACTTATTTGACATGTACTACCAAATCACTGACGAGAACCCTTACAAACAACCAATGCGTATCTACCCTGCCGTTCACTATACAATGGGTGGTGTATGGGTTGACTACAACTTGATGACGACAATCCCAGGTTTGTATGCATTAGGAGAATGTAACTTCTCTGACCACGGTGCAAACCGCTTAGGTGCTTCGGCATTGATGCAAGGTCTTGCTGATGGTTATTTCGTGATCCCTTACACTGTCGGTGATTACTTAGCTAAACTAGGTTCTTTCGCACCAGTAGATCATAGCCATCCTGCTTTCGAAGCTACACGTAAAGAGGTTGAAGAGAAAATCAATAAATTGCTATCCCTAAATGGTACACAAACTGTTGATGATATCCACAAAAAATTAGGTCTCATCATGTGGGAATACTGTGGAATGGCTCGTACAGCTGAAGGATTGCAAAAAGCACAAGGTTTGATCCAAGAGTTGAAAAAGGAATTCTGGACAAATGTTAGAGTTCTGGGTGAGAACGAAGAACTAAATCTTTCTTTAGAGAAAGCTGGCCGTGTAGCTGACTTCTTGGAATTGGGTGAATTAATGGTTGTTGATGCATTACAACGCGCTGAGTCTTGTGGTGGTCACTTCCGTCTTGAAAGCCAGACTGAAGAAGGTGAAGCAAAACGTAATGATGAAGAATTTGCTTATGTATCCGCTTGGGAATACAAAGGAGACAATGTACCTGAGGAGTTGCACAAGGAAGACTTGGTATTCGAGAACGTTCAGTTAACGCAAAGAAGTTATAAATAAGAAGGAAAATTATCATGGCACAACATATGAATTTAACGCTGAAAGTTTGGCGTCAAAAAAATGATAAAGATAAAGGTCAATTTGTAACTTATCAGGCAAAGGACATCGCTGATGATATGTCTTTCCTAGAGATGCTTGATATTGTGAATGAGGAATTGACACGTAAAGGTGAAGACCCTGTATATTTCGACCACGATTGTCGTGAAGGTATTTGCGGAATGTGTTCGTTAGTAATCAATGGTCGCCCTCATGGTCCTAAAGAAGGTACAACGACATGTCAATTGCACATGCGTAGCTTCCACGATGGACAAACAATCGTAATCGAACCTTGGAGAGCTGCTGCATTTCCAGTATTGAAAGACCTTGCAGTTGATCGTACTGCTTTTGATCGCATTCAACAAGCTGGTGGATATGTAAATATCAATACAGGTGGTGTTCCTGATGCTAACGTTATTCCTATTCCTAAACGTATCGCGGATGAAGCTTTCGAATCGGCTACATGTATCGGTTGTGGTGCTTGTGTTGCAGCTTGTAAAAATGCTTCAGCTATGTTATTCGTATCGGCTAAAGTATCTCAATTTGCCTTGTTACCACAAGGTCAGACTGAACGTTACGAACGTGCTCAAGCAATGGTAGATCAGATGGATGCTGAAGGTTTCGGTAACTGTACCAATACAGGTGCCTGTGAAGCTGAATGTCCTGTAGGTATTAAATTAACTAATATTGCGCGTTTAAACCGTGAGTACTTGACTGCTAAAATATTCAGACAAGAGGAACCACACGTATAAGCATTTTTTGAATAAAATAATATAAGAGTCCTTGCCCTAAGAAAGCAAGGACTTTTTTTTATATTTACGCTAATGTAAATTGACTAACGTGAATTCTGGTATAAAAATTCGTTTACTTCTACTGATCTTAACACTCTGCTTTATAGGAACAGCTATTACCATCAAAGAATCTGTTACAAATAAGGAAATACTCGACATCGATACCAAATCGCTCAATGACTATATTGTCGAACAAGAGAAAAAAGTAGATCGTATTTTTAAGGACTCGTTGCTGCTCAAAACATTTAAGAACTATGATCAGTACCCTATCGCGGTCTATCAGGCCTTTGAAAGATATAAAAATGATCAGAAGGTTTATTTATTCCTCTTTAAGGATCACGAGCCAAAACTATGGAGTACAAATTTATTTGTTCCCATCACTGACCAGGGCTTTTTGGAAAAATCAAATTTCGTACAAGATGACAACCGTTCGTATATTGTTCGTAAAAAAACAATTGGAAATATAAGCATACTTGCATATATTCTAGTTAAACCCTATACCAACAATAACAATCCTTATTTAAACGCGTCACTGCGACGTAATCTCTTTGATACACGAAACATCGACATAGCATCCTATACAGATACCGTAGCCATCAAAAACATTTATAGTAATGAGGGCTCTTATCTGTTTTCTGTGAAACTCAAAGACGGTAATCATGAAAATATCTATACCATCTTACAATTCTTTTGCTGGTTACTAGCTTGGATAGCACTATTGATTTTTTTTAACAGCCTTTGTCTCCACATGGCTAAGACCAAAAGAGCTTGGTGGGCTATAGCACTGCTTGCTGGTATATTTATCCTTGTCAAATTTGCAGACTTGAAATGGAATCTACTCTCAGAAAATGCTACATTCGCTATATTTGATTCCCGAAACTATGCCTACAATAGTTTCTTTCCTAATATTTGGTCTGTACTCTCCACGACAATATTGATTCTATGGTGGATGTTATTTATCTATTCTATTCGAAAAGAACTCAATTTTGACAAGGTCAAAAACATTAGGCTCTTTAAATTACCCCTTGCGATAGGCCTCATACTAAGCATATATTTATCCTTTGCGCTTTTATATGATATTGCGGGAACATTGGTGACACATTCAAATAACATCTATTTTGATTTCACCAAACTTGTTGATCTGCACTTTCTAAGTTGGGTGGATCTTGGTATTATCGGATTGGGAATTCTGTCCCTAAATATTTACATAGACCTAGTCTTATTTTTTCTTAAAAAGTTAGAACTAAAACCTACCCAACTATTAAATATTCAATTAGCCAGTGTTATTTTTGTCATTCTTATTATTTCAATCTACATTGAGAAAAATAGTTTGGTCAATTTGCTTCTGGCTCTGATTATTCTAATCAAATCCTTTGGAGAAAAATATTTCGATAGACATCTATTGACCAATTATATTGCTGTTCTTATCCTTTGGGCAATCATCAGTACAATTACCCATGCACGTTTCTATCAGGAGCGAGACCTCATCGATATGAAGATATTGCTGAACAATCTACAGTCAGAAGACGACGTGAATGCAGTTTCATTATTTTCAGACATTGAGACGGGGATCAGCAATGATAAAGAACTAAAACATTTGTTTAACATCAGTCTACCGTATACAAATACAGAGGGGATCAATGATTTTATCAAGAAAAAATATTTCAGTGGCTATCTTTCGAAATATGAATTTAAGGCGTATTACTATGATCAAAATAATATTCCATTAAATCCAAATGGTCAAAACAGAATCAATGAATATAGAGAAAAAGTAATCAATAAGTCGATAAAAGTTACACAAAATTTCTACCGTGCTAGTGCCGAATTAGGGACTCATGAATATTTTTCGATCATTCCAGTGAGGATCGATCAGAACAGGGTTATTAACGTAATTATCAATTTATCCAACAAGGATTTCAGTTACACCGTGCCCTACCCTGAAATATTGACAGATATGCGGATCAATAATTCGCAATATTATAATAAAGGTGAATATTCAATTGCTCTATATAAAGGCGGATCACTTGTTACTCAATTTGGCAAATATACTTACGAAAATAACCTTCGAGGATTAAAAGGTCAACCGGGAGAATACATTGAAGTATTGGATCGAGATTCATATCTTCACATGGCTTATATTGCCAATACATTCTCGACTTATGTCATTAGCAAACAGAAACCTTCTTTCTGGGACTATGTTGCCACAACTTCTTTCCTGTTTTTGGTATTTTTCATGATTTTCATGCTCTTTCATTATGCAGCATCGTTTTATATCTTTCTGAAGAACACGAAGCTTACATTCCGCAACTTGAAATATCAGTTTTATAAAATTATCAACAAGATACAATATTCTACACGTATACAGACCTCAATTATTTCCTCTGTTATATTAGCGATTCTAATATCCGCCGTGATTTCATATATCAGCATCAACAAACAGCTTTACAACAACAATAGAAATAGCAAAGAGCGTTTCATTATTGAATTGGGCAAACGGATGGAAAATATGCTCACTTATACCGACGAAGTCTCTAATGAAAACCAACTCATTAGTATTTTAAAAACTTTATCCGAGACGATATCTAAGGATTTCAATTTATACTCAAAATCGGGCAGGTTATTGTACAGTTCTCAACGCAGGATTTATGACTTGGAACTCTTTTCCACTTTTATCAATCCGGCAGCGCTCAAAAATCTCTCCGTGCTTAAAAAATCAGAAACGATTGAAGATGAACGGATCGGAACTTTCCAATTTGAAACAAGCTATGCGACAATAAGGGATAAAAACTACAGTACATTGGCCTATATTGGCATTCCGAATTTCTCACTTCAAAAAGAGGAGAATATCAATAAAAATTTGCTACTGAACACGATTGTTAACATTTACTCTTTGATCATCATCGGCTTCGGTTTTTATGCGACTTTCGTCGCAAACAGTGTAACCAATCCACTTAGCATAATCAGTAAAAAGATCTCCCAACTTCGACTAGGACAGCCCAATGAACCTTTATTTTGGCAAAGAAATGATGAAATTGGGACATTGATCAAAGAGTATAACCTCATGATCATAAAACTCGAGGACTATGCCAATAAAATAAAGGATACCGAACGTGAATCAACCTGGCGTGAGATGGCCCAGCAGATTGCTCATGAGATCAAAAATCCGCTAACGCCAATGAAATTGGGCATACAACAGCTGCGGAGATCCTATAAAGACGATGATCCTAAATTCCCTGATCGTTTCAATAAGTTCTCTACTTCATTTATTGAACAAATAGATGCGTTAACACAAATTGCTTCCGAATTCTCCCATTTTGCAAAATTTCCAACAACTGTGATGGAAAATATCAATATCGTCGAAAAAATAGCAAAATCAATATCCCTTTATAATAACACACCTAATGTCAACATCCGACTAATAAACAATGCCGATCAAAAAACATTGATTGTTAAAGCAGATGGAAATGAACTATTGCGTACATTTAATAATTTGATAAAAAACGCTATTGAGGGCGGGTATGGACGAAAAAATATGAAGATAGAAATTTCCATCGAACGTTACTCCGACAAGTTTGTAAAGATAGATGTCAAAGACAACGGCTATGGAATCCCCGAAGGAATGAAAGATAAAATATTTCAGATCAACTTCACTACAAAAAGCTCAGGAAATGGTTTAGGTCTGGTATTGGTAAAGAAAACAATCGAAGCTAGTAATGGACAGATATATTTTGAAACAACGGAAGGAGAAGGAACTACCTTTCATATATTACTTCCATTACAACAAACAGAATCTTAATGCTTTATTGTCCCATTTCATAAAAGAACTCCATAGTAATTCATGGTAAAATACCCTCCTTGGATAGCTCCTGAAAAGCTGCAGCAACTTTAATGGCTTTGTTCGCGAAGGAAAAGGCAAAGCCGATAGCGAATCTATCCTATGCGTATTGATACAATACAAATCCTACAATATAGACTAACATGTCGGTAAAAAGAGAATTTCGAGTGCGAAAAACTTCAACAATACGTCCTTAAAATTCTCTAAGAGCTCTTTATCGTTTAATAGTGCCCTCCTGTCTTACTATTATAAAGTTCAGTAAATAATAAAAAATGCGAGGTCCTTTCGAACTCCGCATTTCTATAACTTACACACTTTATGAAACAGTACCCTGAACCAAAAAGCTCTACTTTACATTCATCTGTTGAAAAACATCACAGGCTCTACCTTACGACTTGCAACGAGAGAAAATACGTCATCTGTCTAACGCAATACAACTGTTGATCTACCCATTATAGCATTGTCTTCATAAAGCAAGACGGTGTACGCCCCTTTGGTAAAACCGTTTTCAGCAGACCAATACACCACATAATCTTCACCTTTATTTGTAAACAAAATATTATGTTTAAAGGTATACTGCAACTTCTCCCCATGTACAAAGAAAATATTATCTCCTTGTATCACAAGATTCCCCTGAGGATCAATGATTCTCACAAAAATATCGCGTTCGCCACTTTTAGCCAATGAATTGTCAGTTATGGTAAAATTAATTTTCAATTTATCCACCCGTTTCGCACGCTCTTCAACTGACTCCTTACCGTTCTTTTTGACTTCAAGACCATTGATACTGATACTTGAAACCTTCAAAGCAGATGCTGTCGTCACTTTTTCTTTTAATTCAGCATTAGTTGTTGTCAGAGAAGTAATTTGCTTATTTTTCTCGACAACCGATTCATTCAAATTTGAATTCTGCTTTGATAAAATTTGATTTTCCTGAACCAAGCGTTGAACATCTACCCGATAATGATCAACCTGCTTTTTTAACAAATTGATTTTACGCTGAGCGTCATCAATATCTTTAGGAGTTATACTCTTATTTTCAAGTTTTTTTCTTAGTTCAGCAATTTCCGCTCGCGAATCATCTTTTTGCACCGTCATCTCAGGAGTCAATTGAACATTTTCTACATCAATCTTGTCCAACTCGGCCTCTATCCGGTCGATCTGTACCTGAAGATTTTCCTTTTCCACAGTTAAGGCATAGACTTTCTCTCCATTTGTCTTAAACTTAACATAAAAATATATATTCGTTGCTAGTAACGCTGCGATCGCAATGATGAAGAAATAAACTTTAGAAGTATCTTTCTTCTTCTCTTCTTCCTTCTTGCTCGAAACAACCTCTGAATTCATCATAATACACTATCATATTCATTGTATGAATACATCAATTCATACCAATAAATGTTTAAACAAAAATTATTCCAGTTTTATTTTTTCATTATCATTTATGAATTATTCAAAATAGTTCAACGTCTGAAAACCACCTTGTTTCAAATACTCTTCTTTTCTCATCAAATGAAGATCGGATTGTACCATATCTGTTACCAGCATCTGAAGATTATATTTAGGTGTCCAACCTAGTTTGGTATTCGCTTTGGTAGGATCTCCGATAAGTAAATCGACCTCCGTCGGTCTGTAATAGGCAGGATCTACCTTAACGACAGTTTGTCCAAATTTAATAAGTGATTTATCAATATTTAATTCAGCTAAACGCTCCTCATCAACATCAATAATTACTCCTTTTTCTTGTTCGCCCTTCCCACTAAATTCAATTTCTATTCCCAATTCCGCAAAGGCCAAACGGACAAAATCTCTGACCGTTGTTGTAACTCCGGTTGCGATGACAAAATCCTCAGGTTTTTCCTGTTGTAGGATTAGCCACATCGCTTCAACATAGTCTTTGGCATGTCCCCAGTCACGCTGAGCCGAAAGATTCCCCAAATAAAGTTTATCCTGCAATCCCAATGCAATTTTTGCAACGGCTCGGGTTATTTTACGCGTTACAAATGTTTCACCTCTGACAGGACTTTCATGATTAAACAAAATCCCATTGCAGGCATACATCTTGTAAGCTTCACGATAGTTAACAGTAATCCAATAGCCATACATTTTGGCAACAGCATATGGACTTCTTGGGTAAAAAGGAGTCGTCTCACTTTGTGGTACCGCTTGCACAAGACCATATAGCTCCGAAGTTGAGGCTTGGTAAATACGTGTTTTCTCGATCATTCCTAATAATCTGACAGCCTCTAAAATACGAAGTGTACCGATACCGTCAGCATTGGCCGTATACTCGGGCGTATCAAAGCTCACCTTAACATGGGATTGAGCCGCTAGATTATAGATTTCATCCGGTTGAGTCTCCTGAATGACACGGATCAAATTAGTTGAATCTGTCAAATCACCAAAATGCAATGTAAAATTTCTATTGTCAAGATGAGGATCTTGATAAAGGTGATCAATACGATCGGTATTGAATAGGGAGCTACGGCGTTTTAGCCCATGAACCCTATATCCTTTTTTTAATAGGAATTCTGCTAAATAGGCGCCATCTTGCCCTGTAATACCTGTTATCAATGCAGTTTTCGTGTTTTGTTCAGCCATATTTCTATCTATATTAAGCAGTTCCTAGCTTAAGCATTGGGAATCATGCTATTTTTCATCTGATAAATCTGTTTTCTAAGGTAACGCTGCTATCTGATTTATTCGTCTCAAAAGCAATTATTCATACAGCTTCCGCTTTTTGTATTCATCAATTCACACTTCAAGTTTGAATAAATCATGATGGATTCAGCGTGTAAAAGTATTAAATTTTCCACAAAAAAAAGCCATAGGATTTCCTATAGCTTCTCGTTATTCTTTTTTTCTCGATTGAGCTTAGTTTACACGCGAAAAATTCAACACCAAGTAAGCTTCACCATTAGATACTGTCAATGGCATTTTCATAACTAATTTGTTGCCATCAGAATAAGACAGATCTAAACGATAACCTGTTGTTACATTCTTTGCTTTGTCTCCTGCATAGATCTTTTTAAATTGGAATTGCGGTTCGCCTAAACCTTTTCCAGGATTGTATATCGACCAAAAGATCTCACGCGATGCACCCGGAGCACATAAAGTACCTTGGGCATTGAACGTGATTGATCCCTTTCCATTTCCAATGAAGTTCCATGTACTACCGACAAAACATTCCGCAGGAGCTTCCTCAAATACACTTTTAATGGTGAATGTCGAAGGTAAGTTTTCTCTATCGATTGAATTTAGTGTCCAAGTTCCCTTCACAGCAGATTTCCATTCTGAGGCGCTAGGTCCCGAAGTTGCACTTGTATTGGAAGACCCATAACCAGGATTTCCAGTAGATGTACCTTGCTTTTGTGCACCACAAGAGAACAAGGTCACCGTAGCAAAAACTGTTGCTAATGATAAAACGAATCGATTCATATGTCTAGTTTTAATTTCAAATTGTATTTTTGGGGTAAAATTAATCCACAAATCATGAAGATTACAGCCAAAAATCATACCATAAGCAAAATAATCGCAAAAACTCTTTTAAGGTTATTCATTATTCTTTTAGCCTTCGCCACCTACCCTCTTTTTTTGGGACAGGAAGCAAAGACGAAATTAAACCAAATCAGCCTAGCGTTCACAAATAAGGTTGCTTTCATTGCCCCTATCTTATTATTTTGTTTTATCGTCGGATTAATGATTGCTGTGCTAAAACACAAATATAATAGAATTGACCTAAATTGGCTATTTTCTCTTGCGACAATATTCGGTATTTTATACTTGATATTATTGTATTCAAGAATTTACCCAACTATCGCATAAGTACAATTGCACAATTCGACAAAGTTCCTAACTTTGAATTTTCCAAAATCGCTAATACGTATGATTAAGATTGGAAAAATAAACTTCTATGGACAAAAAAAAAGGTTTTAAGATCCTAAAAAATATATTGAAGATTGTCGTTACAGTGGGAGCCCTTTACTGGGTTTTCAGTAAAGTTTCATTAAAAGATCTCAAAGAAGCTGTAATTCATTCAAATCCCTTCTATTTATTTCTAGCTTTATTAGCATATAGTAGTTCAATTTTTATATCCTCATCACGTTTATTGACATTTCTGAGGGCTATTGGCTTAGACGTATCTGAAAAATATAATTTGAAGCTTTACCAATTGGGACTGTTCTATAACCTCATTTTACCTGGTGGAGTAGGCGGGGATGGTTACAAAATATTCTTCCTTCGAAAAAGATTCAGTATCAAAGGCAGGAAATTATTCACAGCATTATTCTTAGATAGATTAAGTGGTTTATGGGCCTTATGCCTAATCATTGCAGCATTAGTCACTTACATGCCACAACTAGGAATACCAAATTACTTGACGGTCATCCTGTTTGTATCAGGGAGCATCCTCTACTATTTTGTTGTTACAAAATTTTTCAGTGAATATAAGTCTACCTTTTTACAAGCACACTTAAAAGCTATAGGCGTACAGTCAATGCAAGTGATCGCAGCGATTTTAATTCTTTATGCCTTAGGATTTAACGGAAAATTCTCCCCTTACCTATTTCTATTTTTGGCCTCTTCGTTAGTCTCTATCATTCCTTTCTCTGTGGGGGGATTGGGTATGCGTGAGCTCGTGATCATGTGGGGAGCAGGCATATTTCAGGTTGACTCACACAATGCGGTGTTGATCACATTGTTATTTTATATTATCTCGGCGATGGTCGCACTCTCCGGAATTTATTTTATCTTCAATCCTAAAGCAATTGGTGAGGATAAACTACCTTCTGTCGAAGAAGTTGAACAAAGTCAAAAATTAGAGGAATAAACATGGCGAATATTATTATAACAGGAGCAAGCAGTGGCGTCGGATTTGAGGCTGTACTTGATTTGACCTCAAAAAAGGACAACAAAGTCATCGCATTGGCTCGATCTGCAGACAAATTGAGGAAGCTTCATGAAATAGCTAGTCAACTTAATTATGACGGGGGTACACTTTTCCCCGCACAATTTGATATTGTCTATGATGATTACACAACGCTAATTCCTTTTATTCAATCGAAATTTGACAGCGTCGACATCTTGATCAACAATGCCGGTGCATTAATTAATAAACCATTCATGGAGACCAGTGGGCAGGATTTTGCAGAAATGCTGCAGACTAATATTATGGGACATGTCAATATGATACAGCACGTTGTTCCATTCATGCACGAAGGTTCCCATATTGTCAACATCAGCAGCATGGGCGGCTTTCAAGGATCAATGAAATTTCCGGGACTTTCAGCCTATTCTACCAGTAAAGGTGCTTTGGCTATTTTAACAGAATGTCTCGCTGAAGAATTTAAGGAAAAGGGAATTAAGGTCAACTGTTTAGCATTAGGCTCGTCACAAACTGAAATGTTTGAAGCAGCTTTTCCCGGTATGCAAGCGGGCACGCTAGCCTTTGAAATGGGTCGGTACATTGCGGAGTTTGCTCAGAACGGACACCAATATTTCAATGGCAAAATTCTTCCTGTCGCCAATACGACGCCATAACAGAGCGCTTAAAGGCAACAGGTTGTTGCTGATCATCGACACCAGAATATACATTTATAAATTCCGATTATACAGCCTTGAACATGTATAATCGGAATTTAATTTTTCTCCGATTCCGAAAACTTATGTTAGGTTGCCAAAAGCGAATACCGTAAAGACCAAATTTAAGATTCGATTATTTTGTTTTCAATTTAAGCCATTTCGTAAGATCATCCATCAATTGCTCATTGAAACTTTCTGAATTTTCAAAATATTCTTCAATTTTCCCCGTCCGTGCATTTTGAAAGAGATGATTCAAATTTGGGTAGTCTTTGATCGTCACATCTGTCGTATTCAGGCGTAAACGTTGAAGTGCATAAATATTTTCGTTAGCAGGCACCTGAATATCTTTTCCTCCAAAAGAAGCAAAAATAGGTGCGTTTACTTGCTTAAGGTAATAACTTGGATCGATTCGGAGAAAAGTTTTAAACCAAGGCATTAACATCGGACTTAATTTGATTCTCATATCCGATGTTAATACATTTCCATTGTTTTGGCGAATAAGTTCTTTTTCCAATAATTCCGACAAAATCTTTGGCGGCTCATCTCTCAAAAGAATGTCATATAGCTTTCTGTTATTAGCCTTATTCAATTCCAATGCTGGCTCAGACAACCCTGCGACTTTCCCGAGCGCATAACTCTGTAGAATCAATAAAGAATCTCCTTTGAGGACAGGACCAGATAAAAGCGCAATATAGTTGACCTTACTGTTTTCTGCTGCAACCATTTCCGCTATTAAAGCACCTTCGCTATGGCCAATGACACCAATCTTTCCTGTTTTGACCATCTGCTGCTTGCTCAGAAAATCCACGGCTGCATTTGCGTCTGATGCGAAATCAATCGTCGTAGCCAAGTTAACTTCTCCTTTGGACTTTCCAATACCACGGTCATCATAACGCAGCACAGCGAAGCCCTTTTTAGTAAGATGATCCGCTAATATTTTAAATGGTCTGTGTCCAAAAACTTCTGAATCTCTATTTTGCTGTCCGCTACCATTGACCAGGACAACAGCCGGAAAAGATCCCCCTCCTTTTGGATATGTTAAGGTTCCGACAAGCGAAGCATTACCTTTTACATTCTGAAATGAGATTTCCTGCTCGATGTAATCATAGGGCGGAAAGACATCTTGCTTGCGTGAAAGCCCACTTTGCTCACTCTCACTACGCACCAGTATCATCGCGGATTCAAAACTGCCCTGTTTCATGGCGCCTTTCATCACATCTTTGTCGCGGTCCAAGTAGCCTCTATAAAATAAACCAATCGCTTTGACCTCCATCGATATCGAGTCTTTGTTCGTTTTTATCATATCAACTGGAAACTTCAGCGAGGTCTGCATGGGGCTTTCAAAGGTTCCCACCCAGTTATTAGCACTATCCTTCTGTAAATTGAATACCAAAAGTAATTTCTGCCCAGACACGCTCACCTCACCTTTCCACGACCCATCAAATGACTGTGCGTCTGCACATGAAAAATGTAAACAGATTAAAAACAAGTAGAGAATTTTCTTCATAAGTTCCTTTCCATTAAAAATAAAACTGTATACCCACATCAAGCATAAAATATAGTGCCACAAACAGTATACTAACCCAAATCTTTTTATTGTTAACGGCTATATTCATTCCTTTCACCAATAAATAAAACTGATAAAACAGAAGAAACAAAGCCAATAACCCGAATATACCAAACAGGATCATTTGGCTCTTGTCTATACTCGACAAAGTATGGTCACCACTTTTTAATGCTTCATCCAGTTGTTTGGTAAACTTATCCTGATGCAATAGTCTTCCCAAAAGAAGTGCTAAATAAAGCGGAAATGGCACAATCAGGATCACGTTTAATACATCAATAAGCCTTGTTTTGGTGTATAATATAAGACCTACAATATATAATAAGGCTAAAGGAGCTAAAACCATATAAGCATGGACTCTTAAAACAGCAACGAAAGAGACTGCTATCTCTGGTCGATAGAAGTGCATAAAACCATTGAATTGCTCCCCTGATAAATAGACAAAATAGCTCGATAGCAAAAAACCAATGGCGCCTGCAAAAAATAGTTTCCATTCCGAAAACTCTTCAAATGGGTTTAGAAATAGCTGTTTAAATTTCATTGTTTAAGAATTTGGATAAATTCAATTGTTCGATCTCCGCTGGATTTTGAGTTCCGATGAGCAGTACGTTCCCATTTCTCATGGTAAGTTGCAAGCCCATATTACCTTGAGCTGAAAAAGCTCTTCCTCTACTTCCTCTTCTCAGGCCCCAGCCTCCAAAATCTGCAATTGGACTATATTTTCGTACTTCAACTGTAGTTATATCACCCCACGCAATCCTTTTTCGATAGAAATTAAATGGAAAAAAATAGACTTCAATCCCATTCTCATGAATAGTGGTCTTTAAACGAAGCACGCCGAAGAAACACCACAAGGCTAAATTTATCCAGAATCCAGGTAATCTAAACAGAGGAGCAAAATTGAACTGTAAAATATCCTGCCAGTGAGCGGAGATGCTAGCTACGCTAACAGATAAAAGGATCAGACATAGCCACCAACTAAAAAATGATTGACTCTCGTTATAAAGTGTATTATTTCTCATCTTGAGTAATTGCTTTGTATATCACTGCTTCAATACTTAAGGCTACCTAAATCATCCTATTTGCACCAACATTGTTCGTATTAGCAAGCGAATTTAATTTATGGATCAGATCATCCAAAATATTACGAACAGTTGGATAAGACTTACCCATTTGATTGGCCATCTCTTTTAAACTACCGGAATACTTAAGAAAATTCAGGACAAATTCTTGTTCATCAATAGTCAGTTGCATAAGCAAGGGTAAAGTAAACTTACCGACAACTTCCGTGTTGCAGGAATCGCAAACCAATTTAGAGACTTTTAGCTTCGCATCACAACATGGACAATTTACGGGTATCTTTTTCATTTCGTAATATAAATATTAACATTGTTAAATATAGCATTAATAATATTAATATAAAATAACATATTATTAATATTTTACAAAATCATCGCTTAATGATATATTTGTAAACATTAAACAAAGTGTATGAAAAAGTTTTTAGGCTATATCCTATCTATTTTATTTTGGTTCTGTTTTGGTTTATCCCTTGTTATATTTCATCCCATTCAATGGCTATGTTTAAAACTGGGGGGCTATCGTGCGCACAAAAAAAGCGTGGATCTATTAAATGCCTGTTTGGTTGCATCTTATTATACATTATTCAATAGAGTTACTTTTATTGACAACAAATCCATCCCTTTGGGGCAACCTATTATTTTTGTTGCCAATCATCAAAGCACCTTTGACATTCCTCCACTCATCTATTTTCTGCGGAGATTTCATGGAAAATTTATCTCAAAGATCGAACTGGCCAGTGGTATACCAAGTATTTCATTCAATCTTAAACATGGCGGCGCCGCCAATATAGACCGCAATGATCCCAAACAGTCAATCGCAGAAATTCTCAAACTTGCCAACAATATGAAGACGAAGAACTGGTCTGCCTTTATCTTTCCGGAAGGGACCCGATCTAAAACAGGTAAGATGAAAGCTTTTCACATTGGAGGTATTGCGACGCTGTTAAAGAAAAATCCCAATGCATTGGTTGTTCCGATTGCAATCAAAGGATCTTACGAAATGGTCCAATATGGTATGTATCCCCTAACACCTTTTCTACATATGACATGGGAGGTACTGGACCCTTTGGATACAAGCAATAAAAATATTGAGGAAATCGTAAAATTAGCTGAAGAGAAGATTAAGCAAAAAGTGGAAAATTAAATTGTATTATTTGACTTGCCGACCTTTCCAATCATATTTGCCAATATTTCCTAATATCCCGATATAGGCGAGGTAAAAAATGTGGGCAAGGCTCAGGACTGGGAGATACCAGAGCAAATTACTGCGCCTTGCAAACTTTGTTAGCGGTTGGATAAAGAAAAATTCGACTGTCATTTTAAGCAGGAATGCAAAGAGGACAACCCAAGCAAGGATTTTAACAGCTACAACCGCAAGAATCGTTACGACCAACAACAGCACATTAAATAGCCAGATAGCGATTCCTAAAGCAATAACACCTTTATTTTTGTACTTTGTACTTTTAGAAGCCCAACGTCTTCTTTGGCTAATAAATGAGCTAAGATCAGGCTTAGCATCGGTATACACGATCGCCTCCTCCGATTTGCAGAACGCAATTCGTTCTGGAAACTTTTCCGCTACCTTATGCAAAAATAACTCATCGTCACCAGAAGCAAGTTCATCAATTCCTCTAAAACCGCCCATTTGCGTAAAAACGTCTTTTCGATACGCTAAATTCGCTCCGTTACAGGTCGTTGGTTTTCTATTGCCTATTCCAGCTGCTCCAAGACCTATAAGATAAAGGAATTCCAAGGTCTGCAAGCGCTCGAAAAAACTCTTTTCCTCTGAATAGACTACAGGAGAAGACAATAAATAAGCATTTTCTTTTTCAAAGGTTCCGATCACGGCAGCTAGCCAATTTGGTCCCATTCGGCAGTCTGCATCTGTAGTGATAATAATCTCCCCTCTACAGCAGTCAATTGCTCGTGAAATTGCCAACTTTTTATAAGAATTCATTCGTCCATTCTCATTAAGCTGGATCAATTTTACACCATTTTCAGTATATTCTCTAACAATGGCAGAGGTATTGTCGTCCGAATGGTCATCAATGATAATGAGTTCAAGAAGTTCGTCCGGAAAATTTTGATTCAATATTGACGTTATCGTTCGCCGTATATTTAGCTCCTCATTACGCGCAGCGATAATTACCGATACAGTCTTCGTACAAACTAAAGGACTGATGGGAGCTTGGATGGTAGTCCAGCCTTTACGCATCCACAATACCAAAATTGCGTACACACAAGCAAAACTGATCAATAAATAGCTAAGAATTTGTATCACCGAAAAAATTAATCTTAAAAACAAAAATAGAACCAAATACTGCGGGTAGAATCAAATTAACAAACCAAATACAGGATACGATCGCCATCACTGCAATTTCTTGTGTTGTAATATAGCTATAAAGATTACTTGCAACAAAACTGCGGACACTAAAATCAAAAATATCCAAGGTAGGCAATGCTGCCTGGACGAAAAAAAGAATGAAAATCATCAAGATCATGGACAGAAGTGGCAACTCAGGTAAAGTCAACTTCATCAAAATAATATACTGTGAAGTAAAAATGATGAATCTGGCCAATGAATTTATCAAGACAATACTAAGTTCACGTGCTGAATAATGTTCAAGGACTTCAAAAAACGGTTTGATCTTTGTCAAAAATTTAATTTTACCAACGAGTATATCCACCCATCTCACATTAAAGTACAATATAACAAATCCAATAGCATAAATAATAGCAAGCAACCAAACGGCAAATTGAACGGATAAAGGTGTGGATAAAAACTTACAGATAAACCAGGCAATGCTCAGTGATCCAGCTACACTTGTCAATACCAATTGGGCAAATAGCCCCACCCCCATCGCAACGGCGCCCTTTGCCCTATTTTGAGGCTGGAGGAACAAAACCCTTCCACCATATTCCCCAATCCTATTTGGCGTGAAAATAGCCCATGTAAGCCCACAAAAAACGGATTGAAATGCTTTCCAAAACGATATTTGTTCCAGCTTGGATGCAAGATAGCGCCATTTAACAACCTCCAAAAGCCAGTTTACGAGCATTAAAACGACAATCAAGATCAATGTCAAGACGACAGAATGCTGCTCTAATCCTACGATTAAAGTCTTAAACTTACCGATATTGCTCTTATCAGATACTTTGGCAATGATGTACCATGTCGCAAGTACAAAAACGAGTATCTTCAATAAAAGACTGATATATTTTTTTTGTCTCCCAGTCAACTTTTGATAATTAGAGAGCAATGTTACTAAATTTTAGCCAAATGATTAAGTTTTGTACACATCAATCCACTTATAAAGAGCAAAATTTGTAATATTGTACATGCAGAAGGAAAAGGCGAAAGAAAGAATTATTCTAGGGATAGACCCGGGTACAGTGGTACTTGGGTACGGAATTATCAGAGAAGTCGGCAATACCATATCCCTTATTTCAATGGGTGTGATCAAAATGGGGCATCTCGATGACCATGCGCTAAAACTACAACGCATTTTCAAAAAGACCTCTGCATTAATGCAAGAATATAATCCGGATTGTGTTGCACTGGAGTCTCCTTTCTATGGAAAAAATATTCAAGTTATGCTCAAACTCGGGCGGGCACAGGGTGTTGCAATGGCTGCAGCATTGGCGCAGGATATTCCGATCTTTGAGTATTCACCTAGAAAAATAAAGCAGTCAGTCACGGGAAATGGAAATGCTACCAAAGAACAGGTTTCGGCCATGCTCAAAAATCTCCTAAAATTTGAAGAAACTCCACAATTTTTGGATGCAACAGATGGCTTAGCCATTGCAGTTTGTCATTCATTTCAAAAAAATAGTGCCTCAGGCGGTGGAAAATCCTACTCAGGTTGGTCCTCTTTTATCAAAGACAACAAAGACCGAATCAAGTAGCTACATTTGCACTTGCCGAATAACATTTTTTACGTTTAATTCTACAATATCCGTCATTGTTTTACATTTCAGGTAGGAATTATTTTGGTAAAACTCAGCATAGCCCTCGCGAAGTTGCTTGATATTCTCTGCTGTTGAAAGAACTTGCATCTGTGATGCGTCCCGGAGATCAGCGATCCGGTGTCGCTCACTTCGCACTCTATGTACAATGGAAGAACGTTCCTCCTGTTGATATTGCAACACGGTTTTTTCAGTCAAATGCTCCATTGCAAGTTTAACATATGGATAATTCTCTTTAAAAAACTGTGGCATATATACCTTAGGATTGCCCTCATAAAATTGCTGATCAAAATCAATCGCTCTGATCCTGAACTGAAAATCGTCAAAATCGGGCGTAATCTGCATGACAAAATTATAGGCACGCATATCTCCAAGCAAAGTGATAATACAACGCTCATTAAACTTCACAAATTCCTTCGAAATACGCGTCAAATTATAATCAGGCGTAAACATTCTGGTTTGGGAAAATACATCTCCTGGAATACCAACAATATGTTCCTCAACCAATGTATCCTGATCCACCATATAATTCACCTGATTAGGCGATAATATTTCCTCCAATTCCAAACCATAGATCCTTGATGCGTCTGCCTGTTTGATATAAAAATAATCGTAGACGTCATTCAATCGGTTTACAATACGAATCCGGAATGGTCTTGTATTGCCAAAACCACAATACTCGACGCGATCGATATATTTGTGCTGTACAATTCGTGTATTACCAGAAGCTTTAAGCTTGGCATAGATGACCTTTAATCCGTCATATAATTGATCGATCACATGTTGTGGATAAAGTGGCGTTTCCCAAAAAGTATCATGACCAAATTTATCCATTACCGGCACAGTCTCGGTAAAATTTAATAGATCCTTATAACCAATAGGCAGCTTTTCATCGCGTTGATACATTTTAAGATATTTATGAAGCCCTTCCCCTACCTCAAAAATTGGCTTCTTTCGCGAAATCTTTACATCTTGAACTTCTTCCATTTCTATTTTAGTCTTGAGATATTAGATATGCATATTGGTACTTTGATCTAACATACCTGCAGTTTACTTACCTGTCTTTTGTTTTTGATCTTTGTCCTATCTCTTTATCGTCTTCCTGACTTTAATAACAAGATAACGAAACAATCCGATAACCTTACAATAAAATCACCGCTAAAACAATTATAAGCACTTTTAAACAAAAACATATAACATTATCAATATCAACAAGTATTTTTTATTAAATTTACATCTATAAACCGAAAATTCTTAGTAATTTTGAAATAAATTTAATTATCTTGGCTATTGGTCAGATTTTGATCTATGACCAATGAATGAAACACAAAACCCATTGTTAATGGAAAATCAATATGCAAACTATGATCTAGACAATTTGGATATCCAAATCCTGTCTATTCTAATGAATGATGCTTCTATTCCTTATACCGAAATAGCAAAAAAGCTAATTGTATCAGGCGGTACCATCCACGTTAGAATGAAGAAGATGGAAGAGTTAGGTATCATCAGAGGTTCAAATCTTATTATCAACCCTCAAAAAGTTGGATTTGACATTACTGCCTTTCTCGGTATCTATCTAGAAAAAGGTTCACAATATGCAGATGCAGTAGATAAATTGAAAGAAATCAAAGAAGTGGTTGAGCTACATTATTGTACTGGCCAATACAGTATCTTTGCAAAAATCATCTGTAGGGACACTGTCCATCTCAGAAAAGTGTTGAATGAAGATATCCAATCGGTGCCTGGTATCCAGCGTACAGAAACGATCATCTCGCTCGAAGAAAGTATTAAGCGCCAGATCAGCTTAGTCTAGTATAAAAAAAGCTTCCAGAATTGGAAGCTTTTTTTATACTATTTTTTGGAGCATCGCTATATACAATTCTATTCCTTCCCTGATTTCATCAATATAAATAAATTCATCGGCGATGTGGGATCTAGCACTGTCTCCAGGCCCCAGTTTTAAAGAAGGTGCTGGAATAAGCGCCTGGTCGCTCATTGTCGGAGATCCATAGCACTTGCGCCCAAGTGCTATCCCTGCCTGTACAATTGGATGTTCTTCCGGAATAGACGAAGATTTCAAACGGGTCGACCGAGCCGAAACCTCCGAGGATACATGAGATTTGATAATCGCCAGTGTTTCTTCATTCGTATAAGCGTCAGTCGTCCGTACATCGACCACAAAACTGCAATCAGCAGGCACGACATTGTGCTGCGATCCCGCCTGAATCATTGTTACCGACATTTTAACCGGGCCCAAGGTTGGTGATACTTTTTCAAAAGTATAATCCCTAAACCATTGGATATCAGCTATCGCTTTATAAATAGCATTATCACCCTCGTTACGGGCAGCATGACCTGCTACTCCAGTTGCATGACAATCCAATACCATTAGACCTTTTTCCGCTATTGCTAAGTTCATCAATGTCGGTTCGCCAACGATTGCAAAATCAATGGGTCCGATATCTTCCAATACAGACTCAATCCCATTTCTGCCTGATATTTCCTCTTCAGCACTCGCCACCAGACAAAAATTATATTTTAAATCCACGCTCTCGTAAAAATACAAGAAGGTAGCAATCAGGGACACCAAACATCCACCCGCATCATTACTACCTAAACCATAGAGCTTTCCGCCATTTTCAGTGGGCTTGAATGGATCACGAGTGTATCCAGGATTTGCTTTCACTGTATCATGATGCGAATTAAGCAGAATAGTGGGTTTATTTAGAGCATAATGTGCATTATATGCCCAAATATTATTTCCTCTCCTAAAGGTCTTAATCCGCCGTTTTTTGAAGAATTCCTCAATCAGTGCAGCTGTCAATACTTCCTCCCGGCTTAAGGACGAAACGGAAATCAACTGTTTTAACAAAGCGAGGCTATCCTGGAATAAGCTATCCTTATCCTTCATGATATAATCCTCCTGCTTTATCTGCAGACAATTTTATTCCTTTGATAAATGCGGAACTAAAACCATGATGTTCCATTTCATTCAATCCCGCTATTGTACATCCTTTTGGTGAAGTTACTTTATCGATCTCGCCCTCTGGATGCGCATTCGTATGCAACAATAAGTCCGCAGCACCTTTAGCCGTTTGAACAGCCATTTTTAAGGCATCATGAGCGTGGAAACCTATTTCCACTCCACCTTGTGATGCAGCACGTATAGCACGTAAGAAAAATGCGATCCCACAGGCACAAAGGGCTGTTGCCGAAGTCATCAGATCTTCATTTATAATCACAACTGAACCAACAGTCTCAAACATTTTCTCGACTTCGGCAAGACTACTATCCGAAGCACTATCGCTAGCAATACAGGTCATTGATTGAGCAATGGCAATCGCTGTATTCGGCATGGCACGTATTACAGTCGCATCTTCACCCAACACAGCTTTCAAATCAGCACAGGAAACACCAGATACAATGGAAACAAAAATCTGATTTTTCTTATCTATTTCGGGAGCGACTTCAGCCAATACCTTTTTTAACTGCTGTGGTAATATGGCGAACACAACAATATCGGCGCCTTTAACAGCAGCTATATTATCGTTACTAACCGAGAATCCCTGGCTCGCTTCGTCAGCCAAAGCATTTAGATTTCTACGGGTCAATGTAATATCCGCAGCGCTGGCAAACTCGCTTTTTACAAGCCCTTTTGCCAAAGAGAGACCGATATTCCCACTCCCGATAATAGTGACCTTTTTCATAGTTGGGTTTAGATTAGATTATTATTTTAATGTCAAACAGGTACCGAACTGTCCCTGCTGGAACAGGTGTAAATTGTTGGCATGGCCAATATATACCTCCTGAACACCTTTATTTATTGCATTAAATGCATTTTGTAGCTTTGGAATCATACCATCATTGACTATTCCGGATTCTTTGAGAAATTCAAATTCCTCAGATTTAATCGTCGGTATGACGGAGTTTTCATCCGTCACATCCCGCAATACGCCATTTTTTTCAAAGCAATAGACCAATGACGTTTCGTATAAGGATGCCAAAGAAACTGCCAAGGATGATGCAATGGTATCGGCATTGGTATTGAGCAATTGTCCTAAACCATTGTGTGTAATGGCAGAAAATACAGGTATAAAACCTGCTTCCAAGAATTTTTTTATCGCCAATGTATTAACCGAATCGTGCAGTAAATCCCCTACGAAACCATAGTCAACATCTTTGACAGGGCGTTTTATAGCCTTGATTACATCCCCGTCTGCCCCTGATAACCCCACAGCATCACATTTTAATTTTTGTAATTTGGCAACAATTGTTTTGTTTGTTAATCCGGCGTACACCATAGTAACCACCCTTAACATATCTTCGTCAGTCACCCTCCGTCCTTCAACCATCTGGGCCTGTATGCCAAGTTCACTTGCTAGACGGGTCGCAATTTTGCCACCGCCATGCACGAGGATTTTCTTCCCGGACAGTGCGGAAAATTTCTCTAAAAAAGAATCCAATAGATCCTCATCATCGATAATATTTCCGCCAATTTTTATAATATTTAATACACTATTAGCCATTACGCAACTTTTCCCAAATAAAAATAGTTTCTCAATAATCAAAAGACCTGTCTTAGACTAGATCTTCCAGCATTCGTTTTAAAACAACCTGTGCAGCCCATACACGATTACTTGCTTCTTTAATAACCAACGAGTTTGGTCCATCTAAAATCTCAGAAGATAGTTCCAGGTCTCGTCTGACTGGCAAGCAATGCATGACTTTCGCGTCATTTGTCAAAGACAGTTTTTCATTATCCATCATCCAATCCTCATCTACCGTATATACCTCGCCATATTCCTGATAGGATGACCAGTTTTTCACATAAACAAAATCAGCGTCTTTCAGACTTTCATTTAAATTCGTTGAAATCGTAGCTCCTTTCGTAAAATCCTTACTAAGTTCATAGCCCATAGGTTGTGCAATCGTAAACTCCACAAGTCCTTCTTCTTGCGCCTTACACATCCATTCTGCAAAAGAGTTCGGAACCGCCTGTGGCAAAGCTTTCACATGCGGAGCCCAAGCCAAAACAACCTTTGGCTTTGCTGTCTTTTTATGTTCAGTAATGGTGATTATGTCCGTTAAACTTTGTAAAGGGTGACGTGTTGCGCTTTCCAAAGATACTACAGGTACTCCGCAATATTTAATAAATTTATTAAACAGATCCTCGCTGTAGTCTTCTTCTCGGTCTTTGAGCTTTGGAAAAGATCGCAAGCCAAGGATATCACAATATTCCCCCATGACTGCTGCTGCCTCGCGGATATGTTCAACGGTACTCCCGTTCATTACAACACCATCCTGAGTCTCCAAGGCCCAACCGTCTTTGTCCATATTCATAACCATCACATCCATGCCCAGATTCATTGCCGCTTTTTGAGTGCTCAAACGCGTACGCAAACTAGGATTTAAAAATACAAGCCCCAAGGTTTTATGTTTACCAAGATCTTGATTATCATAAGGAGCAGCTTTTAAGGCTAAGGCCTCTTGGACAACGTCAGCTACATTGGATACGTCATTAACAGAGAAAAATTTTTTCATCTATGTAAATCTTTATACGAGTATTATTTCACGCAATAATCTGCGCTACCCGTTTTGTTCGTTTATGTTGATAAAACAATTTTGATGGATACTCTGTTATACCTGAGTTCCATCATCATAATTTCATCTATTATCTTTATACGGCCACAGCCGCTTTTATATGTTCTTTCAATGCTGATAAAAATTGGTCAGCATGTTCTTTGGTAATATTCAATGCTGGAAGCAATCGAATAACAAAAGGTTTAGCCTCCCCTGTAAAAATGCGATTTTTTAACAAAAGATCCTTTTTTACATGTGCTAAAGACGCTGGAAGTTCAATTCCTATCATCAACCCCCTCCCCCTTACTTCCACAATTTCATCAATTTTCTTTAGCTCATCAATAAGGTACTGTCCCACCGCATTCGCATTCGTCATCAAATTATCCTGATGGATCACTTCTAATACCGCCATAGCTGCTGCACAGGCCAAGTGATTGCCACCGAAGGTTGTTCCTAAACTACCATGTGTAGCTTTAAACTTAGGAGAGATACTGATCGCACCGATAGGAAAACCATTTCCCATTCCTTTCGCCATTGTATAAATATCCGCGCTTACACCAGAATAGTCTTGTGCATAAAACGAGCCTGTTCTACCATAGCCACATTGCACTTCATCAGCAATAAATACTGCATTATATTGATCACAAAGTGAACGAATCAAGCGAAGGAAAGCAATAGATGCTTCTCTAATCCCACCGACACCTTGTATGCTTTCAATAATAACGGAAGAAATCTCTTCTCCATATACTGCAAATGCCTCCTTCAGGGCTTCCTCGTCGTTAAACGGAAGAAAAACAACATTTTCTGTTTCGTTAACAGGAGCAACAATACTTGGGTTGTCCGTAGCAGCTACGGCTAACGAAGTTCGACCGTGAAAAGATTTCGAAAATGCAATGATTTTCTTTCTTTTATTATAGAAAGAAGCAAGTTTCAATGCGTTTTCATTCGCTTCTGCCCCTGAATTACATAGAAATAAGTCATAATCAACCTTACCAGATACTTCGCCGAGCAATCGTGCAAGTTCACGCTGAATTGGAATTTCAACAGAATTGGAATAGAATCCGATACGGTTCAATTGTTCTGTAATACGTCGCACATAATGTGGATGCGTGTGTCCGATCGATATTACGGCATGACCACCATACAAGTCCAAATAAGCATTTCCTTCGGCATCCCACACCGTTGATCCATTAGCTTTCACTATGTTAATGGGATTAATGGGATAAACATCAAATGGTTTCATCTTAATGAATTATAGATTGATAAACGAAATAGCTTGTAATAGAAAAGCTATCAAATTTTAGCATTACAAATATATCAGTTATAACGGTAGGAATGATTATAAAATAAAAAAAGTCCCCTTAAAAAGAGGACTTTTTTTATTTTATAACGGATCAATATTATTCTCCGTCCACTTTTTCTTCGCCTTCAACTTCAGCTTTCACTTCCGCAGGAGCGTCAGTTTCAGCAGGAGTAGCAGCTTTTTTAGCACCACCACGACGACGAGTAGCTTTTTTCTCAGCAGCAGCTTTCTTACCGTAGATTTCGTTGTAATCAACTAACTCGATGAACGCCATTTCCGCGTTATCCCCCAAACGGTTTTCCATTTTGATAATACGAGTGTAACCACCTGGACGGTTAGCTACTTTTTCAGAAATTTCGCGGAACAAGATAGAAACTGCGTCTTTATCTTTCAAATAAGCGAATACTGTACGACGAGAGTGTGTTGTGTCGTTTTTAGATTTAGTAATCAAAGGCTCCACATATGTACGCAACGCTTTAGCTTTAGCCAAAGTAGTTGTGATACGTTTGTGTAGGATTAATGATGTTGCCATGTTAGCCAACATTGCTTTTCTATGGCTATCCGTACGGCCTAAGTGATTTACTTTTTTTCCGTGTCTCATTTTGATTTTATTATACTATATATACCGTTCTTGTTTTACTTAAATCGCTAAACTTTTCAAAGGCAATCTACACATCTTCTTCAGCAATCAACTTCAAGAGGAATTACATATAGTGGTCGCTTAATAAATTATTATTCTTCGTCTAATTTATATTTTGCCAAGTTCATTCCGAATGACAAACCTTTCGATTTAACCAATTCTTGAATTTCACTTAACGATTTTTTACCGAAGTTTCTGAATTTCAACATATCAGCTACATCGTAAGTTACCAACTCAGCTAATGTGCGAATATCAGCAGCTTTCAAACAATTCAATGCACGCACTGAAAGATCAAGGTCTACTAATTCCGTTTTCAAAATCTTACGCATATGCAAAATTTCTTCATCTACCACTTTGGTTTCTTCCTTCGTTTGTGACTCAAGAAGCATATTCTCATCAGAGAATAAAATAAAGTGTTGAATTAAGATCTTAGCAGCCTCTTTCAAAGCTTCCTCGGGGTGAATTGAGCCATCTGTAGAGATATCCAACAACAATTTCTCATAGTCAGTTTTTTGCTCTACACGGTAATTCTCAATGGTATATTTAACATTCTTGATCGGAGTAAAGATCGAATCGATAGCGATAACACCTACTGGCGCATCAGTCACTTTATTCTCGTCCGCATTTACATATCCACGACCTTTAGCAATACTCAATTCCAACTCAATTGTCACTGCGTTATCCATATTACAGATTACTAAGTCTGGATTTAAGACAGTAAAGTTATTAGAGAATTTTGTGATATCACCAGCTAAGAATTGTTCTTGACCATTGATTACTACAAATACCTTTTCGTTGTCGCCAATCTCACCTGTTTTTTTGAAACGGATCTGTTTCAAGTTCAAGATAATTTCAGTTACGTCTTCAACAACACCTTTGATCGTTGAAAATTCGTGCGAAACGCCAGAAAACCTTATCGACGTAATTGCATATCCTTCTAACGAGGACAATAGAATACGGCGCAAAGCATTACCAATGGTTACACCAAAACCAGGCTCCAATGGACGAAATTCAAACGTACCATCAAAATCCGTAGATTTCTGCATGATAACTTTATCCGGTCTTTGAAATGCTAAAATTGCCATTTATTTTCTTTTAATGTTTTATTTGTAATAATAATTGTAATACAACAGAAAGATGCATACCCCAAAATTGGACTATGCATACTTCTATTTTATTTATTATTTAGAGTATAACTCAACGATTAAGTTCTCTTTAATGTTTTCAGGAATATCAGATCTTTCTGGATAGCTTAAGAAAGTACCTGTCAATTCTTTCGCATTCCACTCTAACCAAGAAAATTTATTTACAGTACGGCCTGCAACTGAATTTGTGATGGCTTCAAGAGTTTGAGAACGTTCACGAACTGCTACAACGTCACCTGGACGCAAGCTATATGATGGAATGTTAACAACACTTCCGTTAACAGTAATGTGTTTATGAGATACTAACTGACGAGCAGCAGCACGAGAAGTAGCGATACCTAAGCGGTAAACTACGTTATCCAAGCGAGCTTCTAATAATTTCAAGAAGATCTCACCTGTAATACCTTGTTTAGAGGAAGCTTTAACAAATAAGTTAGCGAATTGACGCTCTAGTACACCATAAGTGTATTTTGCTTTTTGTTTTTCTAACAACTGAATAGCATATTCAGATTGTTTACCTCTGCGTTTAGAAGCTCCATGTTGTCCAGGAGGGTAATTTTTCTTTTCTAACGCTTTATCAGGGCCGAAGATCGGCTCTCTAAATTTACGGGCAATTTTGGACTTAGGTCCTGTATATCTAGCCATTTTCTTTTACAATTAAAGTATCTATCAGCCTATAGCCAATGAATCTTATCTTTAAATCAATTAAACTCTTCTGCGTTTTGGAGGACGACAACCGTTGTGAGGAAGTGGTGTGATGTCTTTAATAGTAGTCACATCGATTCCTACAGTTTGTAATGTTCTGATTGCAGATTCGCGACCAGCACCAGGTCCTTTAACAAACACTTCAACTTTGCGTAAACCCAAGTCATGAGCAACTTTTCCACAGTCTTGTGCAGCCTGACCAGCAGCATATGGAGTGTTCTTTTTAGAACCACGGAAACCCATTTTACCAGCACTAGACCAAGAAATAGTTTGTCCTTGATTATTAGTCAAAGTTACAATGATATTGTTAAACGTTGCGTTAATGTGAGCCTGACCTATAGGTTCGATAACAACGATACGCTTTTTTGCAGCTTTTTTAGTTTTAGCCATTTCTTATTTATTATTTAGTAGCTTTTTTCTTGTTTGCAACTGTCTTACGTTTACCTTTACGAGTACGTGAGTTGTTTTTAGTACGTTGACCACGAACTGGTAAGTGTTTACGGTGACGCAATCCACGGTAACAACCGATATCCATCAAACGTTTGATGTTCAATTGGATTTCTGAACGCAATGAACCTTCTACTTTCAATTCATCATTGATGATGCTACGAATTGCTGCCAATTGCTCATCATTCCACTCTTGTACCTTCACATCTTCGCTGATACCAGCTTTTTCCAAGATATATTGAGCTCTTGTACGACCGATACCAAAAATATAGGTAAGGCCGATCACACCTCTTTTGTTTTTAGGTAAATCAATACCTGCTATCCTTGCCATATAATATTAAGCTATTATTTTTAATGAATTAACCCTGACGTTGTTTAAACTTAGGGTTCTTTTTGTTGATTACAAAAACTTTACCTTTACGACGGATGATCTTACAGTCCGCGCTACGTTTTTTAATTGATGCTCTTACTTTCATGATATTTATTTTTTCAAAAGCTTGCGCTAGTTAAAAGGCTTACGACTATTTATAGCGATAAGTAATCCTTCCTTTAGTCAAATCATACGGAGACATTTCCAATTTAACTTTATCCCCAGGTAAAATTTTGATATAGTGCATACGCATTTTACCAGAAATATGGGCAATGATTTCATGTCCATTTTCCAATTCTACCCTAAACATAGCATTAGAAAGTGCCTCTCTAATTATACCGTCTTGTTCTATTGAGGCTTGTTTAGCCATATATTCTCGATTAAATTTAATTTAAAAGCCTGCGAACAGGAGTGCAAAGATAAATAAAAATAATTGAAAACCAACTACTTTTTGTTCAAAACTTTCTCTACATGTTCGAATGTCAGCAACACATCTGGCTCACCTTTTCGGATTGCAACCATTTGTTCGAAGTGCGCCGATAACTTCCCATCTACTGTACTTACTGTCCAACCATCATCCCAAAAACGAACGCCTGCGCGTCCCGCATTGATCATGGGTTCGATACAAATGACCAAACCTTCTTCCAATTTCGGGCCTGCACCACGTTTCCCATAATTCGGAACCTCTGGCTTTTCATGTAAATGATATCCAACTCCATGCCCTACCAGTTCGCGTACAATTCCGAAACCGAACTTGCTCACGTACTCTTGAACCGCGGAGGAGATATCCCCAACACGTTTACCGGCCACAGCCTGTTCAACACCTTTGTACAATGATTCCTTTGTTACATCCAACAACAACTGCGCTTCCTCAGAAATTTCACCAACCCCGAAGGTGTAGGCCGAATCACTGATAAACCCATTCAAATTGACACCCCCATCGACCGAAACAAGATCACCATCTTTAATTTCATAATCGCTAGGAAAACCATGTACAATCTGATCGTTGACAGAGATGCACAAAGAGTATGGAAATCCTTGATAGTTTAAGAACGCTGGCGTCCCTCCATTATCATGGATATACTCATAAGCTAATTTATCAAGAGATATAGTTTTTACCCCAGGTTTAATCACTTTTGCGATTTCACCAAGCAATTGCGAAAGCACATCTGCTGACTTTCGCAATTGCTCTATATCATCTGCTGACTTATAAAATACTTTAGACATCTAAAGAAATTAAATTGCCGAATGATCCATTCCCTCAACAGACGCGGCCGAACGACCTTTAATACGACCTGTTTTCATCAATCCATCATAATGACGCATCAACAAATGAGATTCGATCTGTTGCAAAGTATCCAACACCACACCTACTAAAATCAATAATGACGTACCTCCATAGAAGTGTGCAAATTGATTATTAATACCAAACAAACTTGCAATAGCAGGTAGAATAGCAATGATCGCTAAGAAAATTGCACCTGGAAATGTAATATTTGATATTACGCGGTCTATAAAATTACTAGTTTCCAATCCCGGTTTAATACCTGGGACAAAACCTCCGTTTTTCTTCATGTCATCTGACATCTGTTGCGGATTAACCATGATTGCTGTATAGAAAAACGTAAATGCGATAATTAACACCGCAAAAGTCACGTTATAGGCTACAGAAGTGTAGTTACTCAACGAAGTCAAAAATTCCGACTGAAGATTCGGGAAGAACTGCCCTAAACTCATTGGCACAAACATAATTGCCTGCGCAAAAATGATCGGCATTACACCTGCAGCATTTACCTTTAACGGTATATACTGACGTACCCCACCGACTTGCTTGTTACCGACAATTTTCTTCGCGTATTGTACAGGAATCTTACGAACCCCTTGTACAATCAAGATCGTAAAGATCACAACAAAGAATAAAGCTACAAATTCAAGCAACAATGGAATTGGACCACCACCACCTTTCGCCATTCTAGAAACCCATTCCGCAGTGATACCACTTGGCAATTGAGCGATAATACCTGTCATAATGATCAAAGAAATACCATTACCGATGCCTTTATCGGTAATTTTTTCCCCTAACCACATCACAAATAAAGTACCGCCTGTCAAAACTATGGCAGTTAGAATAGTGAATAATGGGTCTGCGATTGTCTTAGCACTTGGCTCAATCTGAGTACGTACATAAGCAAAAGCCTGAAGCAAAGTAATCCCTAATGTTAAATAGCGAGTAATTTGATTCATTTTTTGACGACCACTTTCCCCTTCTTTCTGCATCTTTTGGAAGTAAGGAACCGCGATGCCCAACAATTGAACAACAATGGATGCCGAGATATATGGCATTACCCCCAAAGCAAAGATAGCTGAACGAGAGAACGAGCCTCCCGCAAACATATCTAATAAGCCTAATAAACCCTCCTTTTGACCAGAAGCCAAAGCGTGAGGATTTACACCTGGTAATACCACGTGACATCCAATACGGTAAATCAAAAGAAAAAGTAAGGTATTTAGAATACGCGTACGTAAATCATCGATTTTCCAAATATTGGTTAAGGTTGTGATTAGTTTCTTCATTTATTAAATTTTAACGATAGAACCGCCTGCAGCTTCGATAGCTTTTTGAGCAGAAGCAGTAAACGCGTGCGCTGTTACTTCAACTTTAGCTTTCAATTCACCGCGACCCAAGATTTTTACTTTGTCATTTTTAGACACTAATCCATGAGCTTTTAATGCATCGAAATCTACAGCTGTCAAATTGTATTTCTCGATCAACGCTTGCAAAGTATCCAAGTTTACACCATTGTACTCTACACGGTTGATGTTTTTGAAACCAAATTTAGGCACACGACGTTGCAAAGGCATTTGACCACCTTCGAAACCGATTTTCGTTGAGTGACCTGAACGGGAACCAGCACCTTTGTGACCACGTGTAGAAGTACCACCGCGACCAGAACCAGTACCACGACCGATACGTTTGCTACCTTTTACTGCACCTTTTGCAGGTTTTAAATTACTTAAGTTCATTTTTAAACTAAATTGTGCTAGCCCTTCGCTCTCACTAAACAGGTACTAGCGATTAAAAAATAATTATTATTAATAACAAGTAATGGAAAGAGCCCAAAGACCCTTTCCATATGCTAATATTAAATAGTTTCGATAGCTACTAAATGGTTTACTTTACGTACCATTCCAATAATTGATGGAGTAGCTTCAACTTCTACTGAGTGGTTGATTCTTTTCAAACCTAATGCCTCAATAGTTTTCTTTTGGCGCTCGCTTCTGTCGATAACGCTCTTTATCTGGGTGATTTTGATTTTTGCCATGATAATTAACCGTTAAATACTTTATTCAAATCGACACCGCGGTGCTGTGCCACTGTATATGCATCACGCATGTTTGCTAAGGCAGTTACAGTTGCTTTTACCACGTTGTGTGGGTTAGAAGAACCTAATGATTTAGCCAATACGTCTTTGATACCAGCAGACTCCAATACTGCACGCATTGCACCACCTGCCAAAACTCCTGTACCACCAACAGCTGGTTTAATCAAAACTGAACCACCAGAATATTTACCATATTGTGCGTGAGGAACAGTACCTTTGATTACAGGAACTTTTACCAAATTTTTCTTTGCGTCGTCGATACCTTTAGTGATTGCTTCAGTTACCTCTTTAGCTTTACCTAAACCGTAACCAACAATACCGTTTTCATCACCTACTACAACAATTGCAGAGAAGCTGAAAGTACGACCACCTTTAGTAACTTTAGCTACACGTTGGATACTTACTAAGCGATCTTTTAATTCAATTTCGCTTGATTTCACTCTTTTTATATTGCTTAATGCCATTTCTTTCTATGATTAAAAGTCTAAACCGCCTTCGCGAGCACCTTCAGCCAAAGATTTGATACGGCCATGGTATAAGTACCCATTACGGTCAAAAACTACTTTATTAATACCTGCTGCTACTGCTTTCTCAGCAACTAATTTACCGACAGCTTTAGATTGATCAACTTTGTTACCGGATGCAACAAATTCTTTTGACAAACTAGAAGCAGCAACTAATGTTTTACCTGCATTGTCGTCAATGATTTGCGCATAGATACCTTTGTTACTTCTAAAAACCGATAAACGTGGACGTTCAGACGTTCCAGCAAGGTTTTTTCTGATTCCTTTTTTGATTCTCTCTCTACGAGATGCTTTTTGTCCTGCCATGATTATTATTTTTTAGCTGATTTACCTGCTTTTCTTCTCAATACTTCACCTTCAAACTTGATACCTTTTCCTTTGTAAGGTTCTGGTTTACGGAAGCCACGGATTTTAGCCGCTACCTGTCCGATCAATTGTTTGTCAGCACATTCTAAAGTGATTGTAGGGTTTTTACCTTTTTCAGCAGTAGTTGATACTTTAACCTCTTTTGGCAATACAAAAACAATCTGGTGAGAGAAACCTAAAGTTAACTCTAATACATTACCTGTACTTGTTGCACGGTAACCTACACCGACTAACTCTTGAGTAGTTTTGTAACCTTCAGTCACACCTTGAACCATGTTATTCAACAGGGAACGGTATAGACCGTGTAATGCTTTGTGTTTCTTTTGATCAGTTGGACGCGTAACTACGATATTGCCTTCTTCTTGCGCAATCGTGATGTCACGGTCAACTTGTTGTGTTAATTCGCCTTTAGGACCTTTTACTGAAACTAAGTTTTTGTCCGAAATAGTAACAGTTACCCCTGCAGGGATAGCGATAGGCGCTTTTCCAATTCTTGACATTTCTTCGTGTTTTTACCTAGATTAATAAACGTAACATAAAACTTCACCACCAACATTTTGAAGTCTAGCTTCTTTATCTGTCATTACACCTTTCGATGTTGACAAGATAGCAATACCTAAACCATTCAAAACACGAGGCATAGTATCAACGCTTGCATACTTTCTTAAACCAGGTTTACTCACACGTGTCAACGTACGAATAGCCGGAATTTTGCTAATTGGATTATATTTCAATGCGATTTTGATCGTACCCTGTACGCCATTCTCATCGAATTTGTAATTAGCAATGTAACCTTTATCAAAAAGAACTTTAGTGATTTCTTTTTTTAGGTTCGATGCAGGAATTTCAACAACCCTGTGGTTGGCCTTGATGGCATTCCTTACTCGTGTAAGGTAATCCGCAATTGGATCTGTAGTCATTATATATGAAAATTTGCGACAGCGGTTTCCCTCCCAACCATTGGTATGGGACCTTCTATCTGTTAAACAATTTTAAAATGCAAAAACCCCGGCAATCCTCAGTAGAATTGCCCGGGCAAAATTAAGTATTTTTTTTTAATTACCAAGAAGCTTTTTTCACCCCTGGGATCTTGCCATCTAAAGCCATCTCACGGAAAGTTACACGAGAGATACCGAATTGACGCATATATCCTTTAGGACGGCCAGTCAATTTACAACGGTTGTGTAAACGTACCGGAGAAGCATTTTTAGGTAATTTATCTAATGCAACGTAATCGCCAGCAGCTTTTAATTCTGCACGTTTTGCCGCATATTTAGCTACCAATTTAGCGCGTTTTACTTCGCGTGCTTTTAATCCTTCCTTAGCCATTGTTATTAGTATTTTGATTTTTAAATGGTAAACCGAACTGTTTCAACAATTCTAAAGCCTCAACATCATTTTGAGCAGAAGTCACGAAAGTGATATCCATACCTTGGATCTTGTTGATTCTATCAATGTTGATCTCAGGGAAAATGATTTGTTCAGTGATACCTAAGTTATAGTTACCACGTCCGTCAAAACCTTTATCGTTGATACCGCGGAAGTCACGAATACGTGGAAGCGATACTGCTACCAAACGATCCAAGAATTCAAACATATTGTTGTCACGTAAAGTAACGCGTGCCCCTACAGGCATGCCTTTACGCAATTTAAAGTTTGAAATATCTTTTTTCGATTTTGTAGCAACAGCTTGTTGACCTGTAATTAAAGTCAATTCAGCGATAGCGTTATCGATTAATTTTTTGTCAGCTGTTGCAGCCCCTACGCCTTGTGAAACAACGATTTTCTCAAGTTTAGGAACCTGCATAATACTTTTATACTGAAATTTTTCTTGAAGTGCTTTACGGATCTCCTCCGCATATTTCACTTTTAATCTTGGTACGTAAGTCATTATTTAATTTCCTCCCCTGATTTTTTAGCGTAACGAACTAATTTACCATCTGCATTTAACTTACGACCTACGCGAGTAGTTTCACCCGTTTTAGGATCGATAACAGCTAAATTAGAGATGTGAATACCAGCTTCTTTCTCAATGATACCACCATTAGGATTAGCTGCACTTGGTTTAGTGTGTTTTTTTACGATGTTAGCGCCTTCAACGATAGCTCTATTTTTATCCACTAAAACAGTTAATACTTTTCCTTGAACACCTTTAGAGTTACCAGCGATAACTTTCACTAAATCACCTTTTTTAATTTTGATTTTGTGCGTAGTCGTTTTTGTTTTCTTGATTGCCATAATTATAAAACCTCCGGTGCTAGTGATACAATTTTCATGAACTGTTTCTCACGCAATTCTCTGGCAACAGGGCCAAAGATACGTGAGCCACGTGGCTCATCATTATTATTTAATAATACAGCGGCGTTGTCATCAAAACGGATATAAGAACCATCTTTACGACGGATTTCTTTTTTCGTTCTAACTACTACTGCTTTAGAAACGGAACCTTTTTTCACGTTTCCTGAAGGCATAGCGCTTTTCACCGATACAACAATCTTATCTCCGATTGATGCATAACGCTTACGCGTACCGCCCAATACACGGATTACTAAAACTTCTTTAGCACCGCTATTGTCAGCTACATTAAGTCTTGATTCTTGTTGTACCATGTTATTTAGCTCTTTCTATAATTTCAACTAATCTCCAGTTTTTTGTTTTACTCAGCGGACGAGTTTCCATGATTAATACCGTATCGCCGATACCGCAGGTATTAGTTTCGTCATGAGCTTTAAATTTAGTAGTTTTTTTAACGAACTTACCATAGATAGGGTGTTTAACTTTACGTTCAACAGTTACCACGATAGACTTGTCCATTTTGTTGCTAACTACTAAGCCGATTCTTGTTTTTCTTAAATTTCTTTCCATTTCGACTTAATTTTATGCCTCAGAGGCTGTTTCATTTTTAGCTGCAGCTTTGCGTGCACTGATCTCCGTACTAATACGAGCGATAGCTCTGCGTGCTGCTTTGATCACGTTAGGGTTCTCAATAGCTGAAACAGCATGTGCAAATTTCAATTTTGTAAGGGCCGTTTTCTCATCGACTAGACGAGCTGCAAGGTCCTCATTAGATAATTCTAAAATTTCTGAATTTTTCATGTTTTTTCAGTTGTTATTTGGGTTATCATCCGTTTATATATAGCGTTAGGGGTAACGGCCCTAACGCTTAAATGATGACATTACCAAGATTTTTATGCTTCAACGTAGTCTCTACGAATCACAAACTTAGTTTGAACCGGAAGTTTTTGAGCTGCAAGGCGTAAAGCTTCTTTGGCAATTTCCAAAGGCACACCTTCTGCTTCAAATAACATACGGCCTGGGCGTACTACTGCTACCCAGTATTCTGGAGCACCCTTACCTTTACCCATACGTACCTCTGCAGGTTTTTTCGTAACAGGTTTGTCAGGGAAAATACGAATCCAAACTTGACCTTCACGTTTCATATAACGTGTAACCGCAATACGAGCTGCCTCGATTTGACGACTAGTGATCCATGCTTGCTCCATTGTTTTGATACCGAAAGAACCGAAAGCTAACTCCGCTCCACGAGAAGCGTTACCTTTCATGCGGCCTTTCTGCATCTTTCTGAACTTCGTTCTTTTTGGCTGTAACATGTTCGTATACTTTTTAAATCTGCTTCCTCAGCAGGTTTTTGTTGTAATCTAAATAAACTCTATTAATCTTTTTTCGGACCACGGTTATTTCCACCACGGTTGTTTCCACCACGACTGTTTCCACCGCGACCACCTTTGTTACGGTTGTCACGACGTTCGCCACCACCTTCGTGATTGCTACGTGATTTTACACCAGATGCTTGACCAATGTTTGGAGATAAGTCACGTTTACCGTAAACCTCACCTTTACAGATCCAAACTTTGATACCAATTTTACCGTATGTAGTCAATGCTTCAGCTAAAGCGTAGTCGATATCAGCACGCAATGTGTGTAAAGGAGTTCTTCCTTCTTTGTATTGTTCAGTACGCGCCATTTCAGCACCACCTAAACGACCAGAACACATGATTTTGATACCTTCTGCACCCATACGCATTGTAGAAGCGATTGAAGTTTTCATTGCACGACGGAATGAAATACGCGCCTCTAATTGCTTAGCGACACCTTCAGCTACTAACTTAGCATCTAACTCAGGGCGTTTGATCTCGAAAATGTTGATTTGAACATCCTTTTTAGTCAGTTTTTTCAACTCTTCTTTGATCTTGTCAACCTCTTGACCACCTTTTCCGATAACGATACCTGGACGAGCAGTGTGAATTGTAACAGTGATACGTTTTAAAGTTCTTTCGATAACAACTTTAGCTACACCACCTTTTGCAATACGAACAGAAAGATATTTTCTGATTTTTTCGTCTTCAACTAATTTATCGGAATAGTTTTTACCTCCGAACCAGTTAGAATCCCAACCTTTGATGATTCCTAATCTGCTACCTATTGGATTTGCTTTTTGTCCCATTTCTCAATAAATTAGTTTTGTTCAACGTTTAATTTGCTATCAACTACCAACGTAACGTGATTTGAACGTTTACGAACTCTGTATCCGCGACCTTGAGGAGCTGGGCGCAATCTTTTCAATTGACGACCTCCACCTACTGATACTTCTTTTACAATAAGTTCGCTTTCTTCCACTGATTTACCTTCGTTTTTGGCTTCCCAGTTTTTGATTGCAGATAATAATAATTTTTCTACACGAGCAGCAGCTTCTTTACTAGAGTGTTTCAAAATGTATAATGCATTTTCAACACGCTGGCCACGAATTAAGTCTACCACTAAACGCATCTTACGAGGCGAAGTAGGGCAGTTCAATAATTTGGCATCCGAAGCTCCACCTTGTTGAGCTTTCTCTTGCTCTTTGCGCTGTCTAATTAAGACAGACTTTTTAAGTTTTTTTGTTGCTTCCATTACCTATTATTTTTTCTTTTCTGCGTGGCCTCTGAATGTACGCGTAGGCGCGAATTCACCAAGCTTGTGACCTACCATATTTTCTGTTACATAAACAGGGATAAATTTATTCCCGTTGTGCACTGCGAAGGTATGGCCAACAAAATCAGGTGAAATCATTGATCTACGAGACCATGTTTTGATAACTGACTTTTTGTTAGTTTCATTCATAGAAAGAACTTTTCTTTCTA
>Ga0308157_10000750_pt1 | contig 90002 bp, 74 predicted proteins | sample PhyBR1_FD_201035 | JGI IMG/M metagenome (GOLD analysis project Ga0308157, IMG submission 201035) | Phyllosphere microbial communities from UC Gill Tract Community Farm, Albany, California, United States - DLSLB.R1 | ecosystem: Host-associated > Plants > Phyllosphere > Unclassified | place: USA...
GACCGACTGGACCTTCCAGTATTCGCCCGAAATGTATTCGGACACCGAGCTGGCCTTCTCCAAGCGCGTGATCGACGCCGTCACCGCCGTGTGGCAGCCCACGCCCGAGAAGAAGTGCATCATCAATTTGCCGACCACGGTCGAGCATTCGACGCCCAACCTGTTTGCCGACATGGTCGAGTGGACCCACCGCCACCTCGAGCGCCGTGATTCCATCGTGCTGTCGGTGCACCCGCACAATGACCGCGGCACGGGCACGGCAGCCGCCGAGCTCTCGCTGATGGCCGGCGCCGACCGCCTCGAAGGCTGCCTGTTCGGCAACGGCGAGCGCACCGGCAACCTCGACATCGTCAACGTCGCGCTCAACATGTACATCCAGGGCGTGCATCCCGGACTGGACTTCTCGCAGATCGACAACATCCGCGCCACGGTCGAGCACTGCAACCAGCTGCCCGTGCACCCGCGCCACCCCTATGTCGGCGACCTGGTCTACACCTCGTTCTCGGGCTCGCACCAGGACGCGATCAAGAAGGCCTTCAGCGCGCGCCAGGAAGGCGACGTCTGGGACATGCCTTACCTGCCCATCGACCCCAAGGACCTGGGCCGCAGTTATGAGGCCGTGATCCGCGTCAACAGCCAGTCGGGCAAGGGCGGCATCGCCTATCTGCTGGAAAGCGAGTACGGCCTGCAGTTGCCGCGCCGCCTGCAGATCGAATTCAGCCAGGCCGTGCAGCGCGAGATGGATGCCAGCGGCAAGGAATTGACGGCGCAGAATCTCTGGAGCCTGTTCCAGACCGAATACCGCCTCGACGCCACGCGCCGTCCGCAGTACCGCCTGAGCGGCGAGAGCGGCACGGTGGCGATCAGCGGCGAGTTCCTGATCAACGGCGAAGTGCGCGCCTTGAGCGGCGAAGGCACGGGTCCCATCGATGCGTTTGTCGGCGCGCTCAGCGAAGCCACGGGCCGCAGCATCCGCGTGCTTGACTATGCCGAGCATGCCGTGAGCGCCGGTGCCAACGCCCAGGCCGCGGCCTATGTCGAGCTGCGCGTCGACGACACGCATGTCGTCTATGGCGTGGGCATGGACGCGAACATCGTCTCGGCGTCGATCAGCGCCATCGTCTCCGGCCTGGAGCGCGCTCCGGTTGCCGTGGCGGCCGCCGCGGTCTGAGCCGGCAAGGTCTGGTAAGCCCGGGCCGGTGTCGGAAGTTGTGAGAGTAAAGTCGGCGGATGTCTCTTTTTGGAGCGGCGGATATGACAGACCAACTCATCATTTTCGACACCACCTTGCGCGACGGCGAGCAGTCGCCGGGCGCATCCATGACGCGTGACGAGAAATTGCGCATCGCGCGCCAGCTCGAGCGCCTGAAGGTGGATGTGATCGAGGCCGGCTTTGCCGCCAGCTCCCAGGGCGACTTCGAGGCGGTGCAGGCCATTGCGCGCGCCGTCAGGGAGTCGACCATCTGTTCGCTGGCGCGCGCCAACGACCGCGACATCGCGCGCTCTGCCGAAGCCCTCAAGGACGCGCAGCGCGGTCGCATCCACACTTTCATTGCCACCAGCGCGCTGCACATGGAAAAGAAGCTGCGCATGACGCCCGAGCAGGTGCTCGAGCAGGCGCGCCAGTCGGTGCGCTTTGCGCGCAACCTGGTGGGCGACATCGAGTTCAGTCCCGAGGACGGCTACCGCAGCGACCCCGACTTCCTGTGCCGCGTGATCGAAGCCGTGATTGCCGAAGGCGCGACCACCATCAACGTTCCCGATACCGTGGGCTATGCGATTCCCGAGCTCTATGGCGAGTTCATTCGCAAGCTGCGCGAGCGCATTCCCAACAGCGACCAGGCGATCTGGTCCGTGCATTGCCACAACGACCTGGGCATGGCCGTGGCCAATTCGCTGGCCGGCGTGAAGATCGGCGGCGCGCGCCAGGTCGAGTGCACGATCAACGGCCTGGGCGAGCGCGCGGGCAACTGCTCGCTGGAGGAAGTGGTGATGGCCGTCAAGACGCGGCGCGACTACTTCGGCCTGGACGTGAACATCGCCACCGAGCATATTCTTGCGGCCAGCCGCATGGTCAGCCAGACCACGGGCTTTGTCGTCCAGCCCAACAAGGCCGTGGTCGGCGCCAATGCGTTTGCCCACGCCTCGGGCATACACCAGGACGGCGTGCTCAAGGCGCGCGACACCTACGAGATCATGCGCGCCGAAGACGTGGGCTGGTCGGCCAACAAGATCGTGCTGGGCAAGCTCAGCGGACGCAATGCCTTCCGCCAGCGGCTGCAGGACCTGGGGGTGGACCTCGACAGCGAGGCCGCGGTCAATGAAGCGTTCACGCGCTTCAAGGAACTGGCCGACCGCAAGAGCGAGATCTTCGACGAGGACATCCTGGCGCTGGTCAGCGAGCAGGGCGCGCATGGCCACCATGATCCCTTTGTGTTTGTCTCGCTGGCCCAGCACAGCGAAACCGGCGAGCGCCCGCATGCGCGCGTGGTGTTCAGCCGCGATGGCATCGAGCTCAAGGCCGAGTCGGATGGCAACGGTCCGGTCGATGCGTCCTTCAAGGCGATCGAGTCGCAGGTGCAAAGCGGCGCCGACATGGTGCTGTATTCAGTCAACGCGATCAGCGATTCCACCGAGAGCCAGGGCGAGGTCACGGTGCGCCTGCAACGCAGCGGCCGGGTGGTCAATGGAGTGGGCGCTGACCCCGATATCGTGGTCGCTTCGGCCAAGGCCTACCTCAGTGCGTTGAACAAATTGCACAGCAGCAGTGAAATGGTGGTGGCGCAAGGTTGACGGTCGGCTCTATAATCTCGCTCACATTCTCATAAAAGTCGTGCAACTTGTTGTTTTGTGCGACTTTTTTGATTCAGCTTCACTGTTTTTCTATTTTTGCTGCTTGGAGCATTTGGATGCACCACCGTCACCGCACCGTGATCGCCCGTCTCTTTCAGGTCTCGGCCGCCTTTGCTTTAAGCGGAGCACTGGCCTTTTCCGGGGCTTCCGCGGCGCAAAAGAAAGTGGCGAAGAAGCAGGCCAGCAGCGCCAGCAAGCCGGCGCGTGCCAGCAAGGCTGTCAGCACCGCCAAGGTCAAGGCCCCTGCGCGCAAGCAGGTGGCCGCAGGCAAGACGGGCCGGGCCGTTGCGGCCAGCGCGCGCAGCCCGGTGCGAGCGGTTGCTTACGCGCCCGCGCGCCAGTCGTTTGGCCAGCTTGCGGGATTGCATGACGTGACCGATCCGCTGGATCTGAAGTCGAGCGTGGCGCTGGTCGTGGACCAGGAAACCCATGAAGTCCTGCTGAGCAAGAACGACCATGCGGTGCTGCCCATCGCGTCGCTGACCAAGCTCATGACCGGGCTGATCATCTCGCAGGCGCGCCTGCCCATGGATGAGGTCCTGACCATCACCCAGGACGATGTGGACACCGAAAAGGGCAGCAGCTCGCGACTGCGCGTGGGTGCCACGCTGACGCGCGGCGAAATGCTGCACCTGGCGCTGATGTCCAGTGAAAACCGCGCCGCCCATGCGCTGGGCCGTACCTATCCGGGCGGCCTCGCGGCGTTTGTCACGCAGATGAACGTCAAGGCCAAGCTGCTGGGCATGGCCGATACCAAATACGTGGAGCCCACGGGCCTGTCAAGCCGCAACCAGTCCAGCGCGCGTGATCTCGCGGTGCTGGTCAACGTGGCCCACGGCGACCCGCTGGTGCGCCAGCTCAGCACCTCGCCGGGCTACGAAGTGGCCCAGGGCCCGCGCACGCTGCAGTACAACAACACCAACCGTCTGGTGAAGAGCCCGGCCTGGGAAATCGGTCTGCAAAAGACCGGCTATATCTCCGAGGCAGGCCAGTGCCTGGTGATGCAGGCCGAGGTCGCCGGCCGCAAGCTGATCATGGTGTTCCTGGATTCGGCCGGCAAGTTCAGCCGCCTGGCCGACGCCGAGCGCGTGCGCCACTGGGTCGAGAACCAGTCGGGCGCAACCGCCGTCCTGGCCAGCCATAAAATCAAAGGTTGAAGGCCGCAGGCTTTTGATACTCGCAGGTCCTGGCGCAGGGACCCCAAGAACTCAGCCCTCCAGCGGTGCAAGCCGCTCGGGGGCTTTGTTTTATCCTGCCGTACTGCTTGCCGGCATGCCGTCGACCGAGCGCCAGCCCGCAAAGCCCAGCGACATGGAAATTTCCGCCGCCGTGGACTGCAGCCGCGGCAGCCAGCCGTCATCGATGCGATCGGCGGGCGCCGAAATCGACAGCCCGGCAACCAGCTTGCCCTGGTCGTCATAGATGCCAGCCGCAATGCAGCGCACTCCCAGTTCCAGCTCCTCGTTGTCGCGCGCAATGCCGTATTGGCGCGTCTTGGCAAGCTCGTGCTCGAGCACGCCCAGCTGGGTGATGGAGTTGTGGGTATTGCCCGCGAGCCCGGTGCGCGTGGCGTAGGCGCGCACGCGCTGCGGATCGTCGGCCGCCAGGAACAGCTTGCCCGTGGACGTCAGGTGCAGCGGCGCATGGCCGCCAATGGCGCGCACCACCTGCATGCCCGAGCGCTCGCTGTAGGTGCGCTCCACATAGACGATTTCATCGCCCTGGCGCACGCTCAGGTTCACGGGCTGCTGGATCTGCTTGTGCAGCAGGCGCATGGGCGCCATCGCGGCTTCGCGCACGTTCAGGCGCGCCTTGACCAGATTGCCCAGCTCCAGCAGCCGCATGCCCAGCCGATAGCTGCCCGACTCGGGACGGTCCACGTAACGGCCTATGGTCAGGTCGTTGAGAATGCGGTGGGCCGTGGACGGGTGCAGGCCGGTCTTTTCGCTGATTTCCTTGAGCGACACCGCTTCCTCGCGCGAGGCCAGCACGTCGATGAGGGTAAACATGCGTTCGAGAACTTGGACGCTGGGTAGGGAAGGAGTGCCGGGATCGGTAATTTTCATAATGTGGAAGCGGGCGGCAATGCGGCGATTCTAGCGCCTGCCGTGGCCTGTTGCGCGCGTGGCGCGGCGCGCCTAGGAAACCGATTGCCGGCGCGCCGAGCGCGGCAGCCGGTCTATGCGTTGCCAGACGTCCTGGGTGCGCACCTCGTGCGGCAGAAAACGCGATTTGTAATCCATTTTCGTGCTGCCTTCTATCCAGTAGCCGAGGTAGACATAAGGCAGGCCCATGGTGCGCGCCTGGTCGATCTGCCAGAGCACGTTGAACGTGCCGTAGCTCACCTGCGGCTCGGGCTCGTAGAAGGTGTAGACCGCCGACAGGCCGTCTTCAAGCACGTCGAGAATGGACACCATCTTCAGCGCGCCGGGCGCGTCGCCCGTGGGGGGGGCGCGGAACTCCACGAGGCGCGAATTGACGCGGCTTTGCAGCAGGAACTGGGTGTACTGGTCGATGCGGTCTTCGTCCATGCCTCCGCCGCTGTGGCGCTGGCGCTGGTAGCGCAGATAGAGCTGGTAGTGTTCGTCGCTGAAGCTCAGGCGGCAGATGGAGACCTGCAGCTCCTGATGCTGGGCCAGGGCGCGGCGCTGGCTGCGGTCGGGGCGAAAGGCCTGGGTCAGCACGCGCAGCGGAACGCAGGCACGGCAGCCGTCGCAGTAGGGGCGGTAGGTGAACATGCCGCTGCGCCTAAAGCCCATCGTGACCAGCTCGGAATAGGTGGCGTTCTGTATCAGGTGGCTGGGCGTTGCCACCTGCGAGCGCGCCATCCTCCCGGCAACGTAGCTGCAGGGATAAGCCGCAGTTGCATAGAACTGCAGTGCCTGAAGAGGGAGGTCGTTGAGTTGCGTCATGCGGTGCTCAGCCAGTCCCAGTATACGGCGTCAAAGCGCCAATCCATGCGCGGCTTGCGGCGCTGGCGCTGCACTTCGGCCAGAAAATCCGCGCGTGCCATGCTGCGCGCACCCAGCGAGGCGAGGTGGGGCGTGGCCTGCTGGCAGTCGATCTGCGTGGCGCCGTGGCGCCGGCACAGCGCGACCAAGGCAGCCAGCGCAATCTTCGAGGCGTCGGTCGCATGCGCAAACATCGATTCGCCAAACACCGCCTGCCCCAGCGCCACGCAGTACAGGCCGCCGACCAGCTGGCCGTCGACCCAGGTCTCGATGCTGTGCGCGTCGCCCTGGCGGTGCAGTTCGCAATAGGCCTGGACAATGCTCTCGACAATCCAGGTGCCGTCCTGGCCGTCGCGCGCCGTCTGGGCGCAGTGGCGCATCACCGTCTCGAACGCGCTGTCGATGCGGATCTCGCAGCCCGGCGTGGCGCGAAAGCGCTGCAGCGTCTTGCGCAGGGAGCGGTGCAGCCGAAAGGCATCGGCCTGCAGCACCATGCGCGGGTCGGGAGACCACCACAGAATGGGCTGGCCCGCGCTGAACCAGGGGAAGATTCCCTGGCTGTAGGCGCTGCGCAGGTGCGGGGCATCGAGCTGGCCGCCCGCGGCAAGCAGGCCGGGAATGGGATCGCTGTCGCCCCAGGTCTGTTCAACGCCGGGAAAGGGGTCGTGCGGTGCAAGCCAGGCGAGGGATTTGGACATGGAATCGTTCCAGAAGGGACGCAGGCATTGTCGCAGGCATGGGAATCTGGGTCACCTGTATGGGGTAGGGGCGCATCCTACAGCCAATGGTGTCTTGTGTTGACAGTGGTTGCGCCGTCCAGACCTTAATTTACGTCTATCGGCAGGCGTTGAAAAAGCCTGTGTTGCGCGCAAGCCGTCAAGGAGGAACCGACATGTTGTTCAGCAGAATTTTTGGCGGGAGCCTGTCCGAGCCACGCTACATCCGTCGCACGCGGGCCTATCTGCAGGAAGCGCGCATGGCCGTGCTCGAGCATTCGATTGCCGCCGAGTACTACCAGTCCTCGGCGGAGATGTATTCGGCGCGCGCCCAGCGTCTGGAGCAGGAGCTGCACGAATGGGAAGAGCAGGCGCTGCGCCGGCACAGTGCGGCCCAGGGGCTGGCACCGGCACGCATGGAGTCGCCGCCGGCCGTGCCCGCCCAGATGCCCACGCCATCGGTCATTCGCGCGGCCTGAGGCGCGTGCCCATAGAAAAAGCCAGGCAGCAGCCTGGCTTCTTGGGCCGTCGCCGGCGCAGCTGCGGCGCCGGGCTTGACGGTCGTGGATTCAGGGTTTCACGGCAATTGCCCCGATTTCCACGGCCACGTCGCGCGGAAGACGTGCGACCTGAACGGTGGCGCGTGCCGGCGTGACCCCGCTGAAGAAGCTGGCATAGACTTCGTTCATCTTGCCGAAATCGTTGAGGTCTTTCATGTAGACGGTGGTCGAGACGATATGCGCCATGGTCAGGTTCTCGGCGGCCAGCACGGCCTTGAGATTCTCCAGCACCAGGCGGGTCTGGGCTTCTATTGGCGCGTCCTTCATCAGTTCGCCGGTCTTGGGGTGGATGGGAATCTGGCCCGAGAGGTAGATCACCTTGCCGGCGGCAACCGCCTGGGAGTAGGGGCCGATGGCCTTGGGTGCGTCGGCCGAGGAAACGGCGCGGATGTCCTGCGCGCAAGCGAGCTGGGTGCAGGCCAGCATGGCGGTGGCGGTGATGAGAGAGCGCAAGCAAGTCATGGATTCGGTTCTCCGGAAAATAGGGGAAAAGGGGTTCAGGCCATGGAATTGGTCAGCGACCACATTGCATCGACCAGGCGGTCGATGTCCTGGGCGTCATGCCACAGGTGGGTGGAGATGCGGATGCCGTTGTGGTTGGCGGTGTCGCCTATGACCGCAAAGCTGGCGTTGCGGATCACAAAGCCCGGCCCGAAGTCGCTGAGCATGCGGTTCACGAAGCTTGTCGACTTCTGCGCGTCCTTGATGTCCGCCTTGTTGATGAAGGGATTGAAGCAGGTCAGCGCCGACAGCAGCTTGGGATCGTCCTTGGGCGAGTACAGCGACTCGACCCCCCAACGCTCGGCGATGCGTTCCTTGAGATAGGACGCCAGCGTCAAGTCATAGGTCTCGATCTTCTTGCGGCCTATGGTGTCCCAGCTCGCGCAGGCCTGGGCCAGCGCCTTGTACATGGGGGTGTGCAGGCTGCCGCAACTGGTGACGCTGGCTGCGATGTCATAGCTTGCCGTGCCGTTTGTCGTGCGTTCCAGCGCCGAGTAGCTGCTGGAGTGCACGGGATACCACTTGGGCAGCGGCAGCGGGTTGGACGCACGGATCTTGTTGCGGATCACCAAAATGCCGGTCGAGCCCGGGCCGCACTGCCATTTGTGTCCTGCGCCCGACATGAAGTCCATGCCTAACGCGGCGTAGTCATAGGCCATCATGCCGGGCAGGTGGGCACCGTCGACAATGCTGATCAGCTCATGGGCCTTGACCACCTGCATGAGTTCGGCAATGGGCAGCATGGTGCCGGTCACATAGGTCGGCGATGACCACATCATGGCGCGCACGCGCTTGCCCTGGGCCTTGAGCGCACGAATGCGTTCGTCAAACAGGTTGCTGTACGTGGCCGCGGTCTGGTTGTTGCCCACGGGCATGGCAACGCGCGAGACTTCAATGCCGTAGCGCGCCACCGCAATGGCCAGCGGCGTATTGCCGCCGCCGTGTTCGTGGTTGGTGGTCACGATCACGTCGCCCTTTTGCCAGTCGAGCCCCAGGATGGCGTGGCACATGCCCGACGAGGTGTTGGCGGAGAAGGCGAGTTCGTCGGCATCCACGCCGAATCCTGGTGCCACCTGCTGGCGCAGGTCCAGCAGGTTGCCGTAGCCGCTGCTCGAGTCCTCGGCCTTGAGGTGGTTCTCTTTTGCAAACACATCAAGCACGACCTTCGGCATCGAGCCGCCGGTGCCGATGTTCATGTAGGTTCGCTGCGGATTGAGCACGAACATGGCCTGGACCTGGGTCCAGAAAGCCTCATCCTGTACCAGCTGGCTGCGCAATTCGCTGCTCGAGGATTGGCTGTTTGCATCGCCGCAGGCTGCAAGCAGCGGCGCAACGGCAGCCGCGCTGGCGCCATATCCCATCATGCGCAGGAAGTCGCGGCGTTTGGCGGACCAGTGTTCGATCCCTGCAGCGGCAGGCCGATCGGCCTGCTGTGGACTGAGGTCGCGCAGATTTTTTAGATTCAGCATAAATATCCCGATTGAAAAGGATTCAAGGATCTGGCAGGCGGCGCCGTGGATTCGGTAATAAGGCCGTATTCCGGTGGGCGTTTTAAAATTCTAGAAGCCAAATTGCCTGTTGCATTTGAATCTTTTCCCCTACGCAGGATTACGCAGTGATGACAATATGGTTCTTTGGGGAGCTGGCACGCATCCTGCATTGGAGGCAGATGTGTTTGTTATTTCCGGGGGAAATCGTGAAAAAAATCAGCCGCTGCACCAGATGGGTTCGGGGATCACCAAAATGGGGATGCATGCCCATTTTTAGAATTGCTGTATAGACAGGGAATCTCCTGATGTCGCGTTTCGGCCCTTGGGCACAGGCCCTGCTGTTCCCCTGCCGCCCGGGCCGCCGATACGGGCCGCAGATGCGGACGCCGGCATGGGCTACGTGTTTTTTGCGCACCATGGCTGCGTGGTGGTTGCCCTGGCCGTCGCTCAAGCTGCTAGATTCCATCCGTGCGCTCCGTTTCCGAGCGCCTCTTCACCCCCTGTCGGGCCCCCAAGATGTCCATGCGAATCAAGATGATCGCGCTGACAACCGGCATCACCTTGCTGGTGCTGGCAGCCGTGGCGGTAATGGTCCAGCGTCAGACCCTCAAGCTCGCCGGTCAGGAGCGGGAGCTGGTCAAGGAGATCTACGCCCAGAGCAAGGAAGTCGAGCTGCGCCACTATGTGAGCCTGGCCCAGGCAGCGCTGGGGCGGCTGGCGGCGGAAGACGGCGATGTGGCTGCGCAGCAGCGCCAGGCCCTGTCCATGCTGTCCCAGATGCAGTTTGGCAAGGATGGATATTTCTTTGTCTATGACCGCCATGGGAATATGCTGCTGAAGCCCTCTCAAATGGGTTTGCAGGGTGTTGATTTCTGTGAGCCGGATGATCCTTCTGGTTTTCAGCAGGCGAATTTGATTATGACGTCGGCCCGGCGGGGCGGGGGTGTGGTTCGATATGATTGGATGAAACCTTCATCACAATCAAACACGCCGAAAATGTCTTTTGTCGCATCCATGGCGCAATGGGGGTGGGTGATTGGAGCGGGTCTTTATATGGATGATATTGAGGCAACGCTGAATATCATTGATGGCCATGCGCGCCAGAACATAGAAGAAACACGCCGGCACTTTTATGGCATCGCTGCTGCTGCGGTGCTGGCCATAGGCCTGGTCGGGCTGGCCTTCAACCTCAGCGGCCAACGCATCGCGAGCGGAAAGCTGCGGCGCCTGGCCCGGCGCGTGGTGCGCTCGCAGGAGGACGAGCGCGTGCGTGTGGCGCGCGAACTGCACGATGGCGTGGTGCAGGTGATGGTGTCCTCCAAGTTCCTGCTTGAAACCGCGCAGGCAAGCATGCCGCCGGGGGCTGCACCCGAGGCCGGCCGGCGGGGCGCGCGTCATCTGCTTGACCAGGGGCTGCAGCGTCTCAACGATGCGCTGGCCGAGATCCGCCGTGTCTCGCACGGCTTGCGTCCGGCGCTGCTCGATGATCTGGGTCTGGCGGCGGCGCTGGCGCTGCTGGTGGAGCAGATCCAGGCGCAGTGCGCGTATCGCGTGGACTTCGCGCAGCAGGGGCAGGTGCGGGAGCTGCCCACTTCGCATGCCACGGCCCTGTTCCGCGTCGCCCAGGAGGCATTCAACAATATCCAGGCCCATGCCCGCCCTCAAACGGTGCGGGTCGTGCTGCGCTTTGGCGCGCGTACGGTGGCGCTGCACATCATCGATGATGGCGTGGGCTTCGATCTGCGGCGCGTTCAGGCCGATGCGCGTGGTGGCATTGGCTTGCGCAACATGCGCGAACGCGTGGAAAGCCTGCAGGGGCGGTTCGAGATGCAGTCCGGGCGCGACGGCACGCGGCTGGCGGTCACGCTGCCTGTGCCGACCTTGACGGGGGCGGCATGACGGGCCGCGTGCGCGTGCTGCTGGTGGATGACCATCCTCTGGTGCGTGATGGCATACGCATGCGGCTGGGCATCACCGAGCATATCGTGGTGGTGGGCGAGGCCGCCAGCGTGTCCGAAGCCGCCGAATTGGCGCCAACGCTGCAAGCCGATGTGGTGGTCACCGACATCCGCATGCCCGGCGCAAGCGGCATCGAGCTCATTGCCCGGTTTTCAAGCAGCCATCCGGAACTGCGCGTCGTGGTGCTGTCCATGCACCGCGAGGCCGAATATGTGCGCCGCGCGCTCGAGCTGGGCGCGCTGGCCTATGTGCTCAAGGATGCGGCTGCCCAGCAACTGGTCGATGCAATTGACGCGGCGATGCAGGGCTGCACCTATCTGAGCCCGGGATTGCAGGATGTGCTGGGTGCGTGCGAGCCGCTGGAGCGTCCGAGCCGGCCGATCACGCCCAAGGAGGCCGAAGTGCTGCACCTGCTGGCGCAGGGGCGTTCAAGCCGGGAAATCGCCCAGGCGCTGGGCGCTTCGGTGCGCACCATAGAAACGCACCGCCTGCATCTGCGGCGCAAGCTGCGCGTCGACGGTCAGGCGGCACTGGTGAAATATGCGGTGGACTATGTGGACCTGACGCTCTAGGCCAAGGGCCGCAGGCAAGAAAAAAGGCTTGCAACGCAAACGCTGCAAGCCTTTTATTTTGGCTCCTCAACCTGGGCTCGAACCAGGGACCTACGGATTAACAGTCCGGCGCTCTACCAACTGAGCTATTGAGGAATATCGACACTGCCCTGTACAATTGCAGGGCTTTAATTTTGGCTCCTCAACCTGGGCTCGAACCAGGGACCTACGGATTAACAGTCCGGCGCTCTACCAACTGAGCTATTGAGGAATATCTTGGTACTGACTTGACGCTATGCCCCGTGCGATTGCAGGGCAAAAAATTCTTGGCTCCTCAACCTGGGCTCGAACCAGGGACCTACGGATTAACAGTCCGGCGCTCTACCAACTGAGCTATTGAGGAAGAAGACTTGAATTATAGGACGAAATTTTCAGTGTTCTGAAAAGATGGGCATTTTTTGCAATTTTTCTTCTTCCGTGCCGTTCAGGGCGCTGCGCCGGGCTCGGGCCGCAGCCATAGCCAGGTCAGCACGCAGGCCATGCTGCTCAGGGAAAACCAGCGCACCCAGGCAGGCACCGGTGCCCAGCACACCACGACGGCACCCAGGGCCATGGCGGCGCTGGCACTCCATTTGGCGCGCCGGCTCACGCGCCCGCCCGCGGCCCAGTCCTGCAGCATCGGGCCGAACAGCCGGTGGCGCCACAGCCAGTAGTGCAGCCGTTCGGAGCTGCGCGCCGCGGCCCAGCCCGCAATCAGGATGAAGACCGTGGTCGGCAGGCCGGGAATGAAGACTCCGGCAATGCCCAGCGCCAGACTGATGCAGGCGCAGGCCTGGAGCAGCCAGCGCAGCGGGCGCGAAGGCAGCATGCGCAACGGCGGCACGCCGGGCGCGGGAGCGGGAAGGGGCTGCTCAATCTCGGGCATGGCCTATTGTGCCGTGGGGGCGCGGCCGCGCAGGCGGCGCGCTATGCTTGCCCGCATTGCCAAGGATTTTTATGACTGTACGCACTATCTTGAAGATGGGCGACGCGCGGCTGCTGCGCGTGGCCCAGCCCGTCACGGCTTTCGACACCGATGCCCTGCATCTGCTGGTCACCGATCTGCTTGACACCATGGCTGCGGCCCATGGCGCGGGCCTGGCCGCGCCGCAGATCGGCGAAGACCTGCAGGTGGTGATCTTCGGCTCGGGCGCGCCCAATCCGCGCTATCCCGATGCACCGGTGATTCCGCGCACGGTGCTGATCAACCCGCAGATCACGCCGCTGGGCGAGGCGCTGGAAAACGACTGGGAAGGCTGCCTGTCGGTGCCCGGCATGCGCGGCGTGGTGCCGCGCTGGCAGCGCATACGCTATACCGGCTTCGACCAGTACGGCGACCCGATAGAGCGCACGGCCTGCGGCTTCCATGCACGCGTGGTGCAGCATGAATGCGACCATGTCTGGGGCAAGCTGTATCCGATGCGCATGACCGATTTTTCGCAGTTCGGCTTCACCGAAGTGCTGTTTCCGGGGATCAGTGCGGCGGAGGATGATTGAGGGCCACCGTCAGCGGAAGGCGAGCACTGCGCTTTGAAACGCGCGCTGACCGTTCTTGCTGAGCAGGGTAGCGAGGTCAAGCCTCGTAGGCGCTCAACAGAAACACAGAGGCCTCACCCCGTTCATCCTGAGCCTGCCGCGCCGGCCGCGTCGAAGGATGAACGGCCCGCCCTCAAAAAGCGCTAACAGCCCCTAGAACGACAACGCCTCGATCAGCTCGGTCTCGATGGCAATCTGCCTGGCATTGTGCTGCAGCTGCGCGCCTTCAATCAGGAAGCTGTCCTCGACGCGCTCGCCCAGCGTGCTGACCTTGGCCAGATGCACGCTCAGGTGGTGGCGCGCGAGCAGGCGGGCAACGACGTACAGCAGACCCGCGCGGTCTATTGCCGAAATGCTCAGCAGCCAGTGCTGGGCCTTTTCATCGGGGCTCAGGCTCACGCGCGGCACCATGGGAAAGCTCTTGACGCGGCGCGACACACGGCGCTGCGAAGGCTCGGGCAGTTCGCCGCCGCGCTCTATGGTCTGCACCAGCTCGGTCTCGACCAGGTTCATCAGCTCGCGATAGCGCTCCTGCATGGCGGGCGCGACGATCTGGAAGGTGTCAAGCGCATAGCCGTTGCGCGCGGTGTGCACGCGCGCGTCGAGAATGCTGAAGCCGGCGCGGTCGAAGTAGCTGCAGATGCGGGCAAACAGATCGGCCTGGTCGCGCGCATAGACCAGCACCTGCAGGCCTTCGCCGGCCAGCGACTTGCGCGCGCGCACGATGGGGTGGGGCGCGCCCACGTTGCGCGACAGATGGCGCGTATGCCAGGCGATGTCGGCCGCTTCATGGCGCATGAAGTAGCTGACGTCAAGCGTGTCCCAGAGCTTTTTGTGCGACTCGAACGGCTGGGCCGAGAGCGCAAGCTGGACCAGCGCTTCGCGCTTGCGCGACTCGATCTCGGCCGCGGCATCGGGCGCGCGCCCGCCCAGCACGCGCAGCGTCGCGCGGTACAGGTCTTCCAGCAGCTTGCCTTTCCAGGCGTTCCAGACCTTGGGGCTGGTGCCGCGGATGTCGGCCACCGTGAGCAGGTACAGTGCCGTGAGCCGGCGCTCGTCGCCCACGCGCTGGGCAAATGCAGCTATCACTTCGGGGTCGGCCAGGTCCTGCTTTTGTGCGACCTGGCTCATGGTCAGGTGTTCGCGCACCAGGAATTCAACCAGCGCCGAGTCCGCGCGGTCTATGCCGTGGGCGCGGCAAAAGCGCTTGACTTCCACCGCGCCTATGACTGAATGGTCGCCGCCGCGGCCCTTGCCTATGTCATGGAACAGCGCCGCGAGATACAGCAGCCAGGGCTTGTCCCAGCCGCCCGCAAGCTGCGAGCACATGGGGTATTCATGCGCATGCTCGGCCATGAAGAAGCGGCGCATGTTGCGCAGCACCATCAATATGTGCTGGTCGACGGTATAGACATGGAACAGGTCGTGCTGCATCTGGCCGACGATGCGCCGGAACGGCCAGAGGTAGCGCCCCAGCACCGAGGTCTGGTTCATCAGCCGCATCGCATGCGTGAGGCCGCTGGGCTGCTGCAGGATCTTGAGAAAGGTGGCGCGGTTGACCGGGTCGTGGCGAAAGCCGCTGTCCATCAGACCGCGCGCATGGTAGAGCGCGCGCAGCGTGCGCGCCGACAGGTCGGTGAGGCCCACGTTGGTCTCGTAGACCAGGAAGGTCTCGAGAATCGCATGCGGATGGCGCTCGTAGAGATCGTCGCTGGCGATCTCTATCATTCCCGCCTTGTTGAAGAAGCGCTCGTTGAGCGGCACCAGTTCGTAGGAGCAGGGGTTGACGCGCTCCTCGATGTTCAGCCGCAGGATATGGCACAGCTGCGAGACCGCCTTGGCGGCCCAGTAGTACTCGCGCATCAGCGTCTCGCTGGCGCGCAGCGCCAGGCGCTGGCCGTCGGGCGCGGTTGACTCGAAGCCGAAGCTTTCGGCCACCGCGGTCTGCAGATCGAACACCAGCCGGTCTTCATGCCGGCCCGAGATCGCGTGCAGGCGCGCGCGTATCAGGCTCAGCAGGGCTTCGTTGGCTTCGAGCTGCTGGGTCTCGAGTTCGGTGGCCAGGCCGTTGATGGCCAGCTCGCGCCAGGTGTTGCCCAGGCCTGCGGCGCGCGCCAGCCACATGATGTATTGCAGGTCGCGCAGTCCGCCCGGCGATTCCTTGCAGTTGGGCTCGAGCGCGTAGGGCGTGTTCTCGTACTTGTTGTGGCGCTGGCGCATTTCCAGCGTCTTGGCGACCATGAAGGCGCGCGGGTCCATCTGCGCGCGGTAGGCGCGGCCGAACTCGTCAAACAGCGCGGCGCTGCCCACGATGCGGCGCGCTTCAAGCAGCGCGGTCTGTACGGTCACGTCGCGTTCGGACTCCTCCAGGCACTCGGCCGTGGTGCGCACGCTCGAACCTATCTCCAGGCCCGCGTCCCAGCAGCTGCCTATGAACTGCTCGAGCTGCGTCGCCAGCGGGCTGCCGGCGGCGGCCTCGGCGCCCGCGGGCAGCAGCACCAGCACGTCGACATCCGAGCCGGGAAACAGCTGGGCGCGGCCGTAGCCGCCCACGGCCAGCAGCGCAGCCTCGTGCGGCAGCCCGGCCTGGTCCCAGAGGCGGCACAGCAGACGGTCGGCAAGCGCACTCAATTGGTGCAGCGACGCGCGGATATTGCGCTTGGTGGTGGCAGGCGTGAGCAGGGCGGCCACGAGGGCGGCCTTGTCGCGGCGGTAGGTGTCACGCAGGGCGTGCAGAGGATTCATGGTCAATAGGGTAAAGGAAAAGACCTGCAGCCTTACTTGCAAGAACCATGCGCGCTCACGACTGCGCGCCGCGGGATCAGCAGCTGGTCGTGGTCACGAACTCGGGCAGCGCGGGCGAGCCGGCCGACAGCGTCATGACTTCGTAGCCCGTGGGGGTGACGACCAGCGTGTGCTCCCATTGCGCCGACAGGCTGTGGTCCTTGGTGACAATGGTCCAGCCGTCGCGGCCCAGTTCCTTGATGTCGCGCTTGCCCAGGTTGAGCATGGGCTCGATGGTGAAGATCATGCCGGCTTCGAGCACGGTGCCCTGGCCGGGCTTGCCGTAGTGCAGGATCTGCGGCTCTTCATGGAATTTCTTGCCTATGCCGTGGCCGCAGAACTCGCGCACCACCGACAGGCCATGGCCTTCGGCAAAGCGCTGGATGGCGTGGCCGATGTCGCCCAGCGTATTGCCGGGCTTGACCTGCTGGATTCCCAGCCACATAGACTCGAACGTGAGCTGCGACAGGCGCCTGGCCGCAATCGAGCATTCGCCGATCATGTACATGCGCGAGTTGTCGCCGTACCAGCCCTCGGGGGTGATCACGGTGACGTCGACGTTGACGATGTCGCCCTTCTTGAGCGGCTTGTCGTTGGGAATGCCGTGGCAGACCACGTGATTGACCGAGGTGCACAGATGTCCGGGATAGGGCGGATAGCCCGGCGGCTGGTAGCCGATGGTGGCCGACACGGTGCCCTGGCGGGCCATGCATTCGGCGCCCAGGCGGTCGATTTCGGCGGTGGTGATTCCGGGCTTGATGTGGGGGGCAATATAGTCCAGCACTTCGGAAGCCAGTCGGCAGGCGACGCGCATGCCTGCTATGTCTTCGGCGGTTTTGATGGTGATGCTCATGCGGCAATTATCCCATTGCACCTCCAGGCCTGCTGGTATCAGGGCTGCGCGCCGGCGCGCGCCCCGGTAAAATGCCGGCCATCGCCCACGGCGCACCTTCTTCGGGTGCGCTGTCTTCACGCCTCATATTCCCGACAGGCTGCCACGTGACTTTGCATCTGACCCAGCTGGAGGGCGGCAACGCCCTGAGCTCTTTCCGCGCCCAACAACTGCTTTCCTCCCTGGAAGCGATCCACCCCAAGATCAGCGGTGTGGCCGCGCGCTTCGTGCACCTCGTGGCAACCGAGAGCGCACCCGATGCCGACGCGCACGGCCGCCTCGCGGCGCTGCTGACCTACGGCGAGCCCTATGCCGGCAGCAGCGACGGCCTGGCCATCGTGGTCACACCGCGCCTGGGCACGATTTCGCCCTGGGCCTCGAAAGCCACCGACATCGCGCGCAACTGCGGCCTGGCGATCCAGCGCGTCGAGCGCGTGACCGAATACCGCATCCAGCTCAAGACCGGCCTGCTGGGCGGCACGCCCGAACTCACGCCCGAGCAGCTCGGACAGGTTGCAGCGCTGCTGCACGACCGCATGACCGAGTCGGTCATGACCTCGCGCAACGAAGCCGCGACGCTGTTCACCGCGCTGCAGGCCCAGCCCATGGCGTTTGTCGATGTGCTGGGCGGGGGCGCGGCCGCGCTGGTCGCGGCCGACAAGGCCTGGGGCCTGGCGCTGGCCGAGGATGAGATCAGCTATCTCGTCAACGCCTTCCAGGGCCTTCAGCGCAATCCCACCGATGTGGAATTGATGATGTTTGCCCAGGCCAACTCCGAGCATTGCCGCCACAAGATCTTCAACGCCAGCTTCACCATTGACGGCGTGGCGCAGGACAGGTCGCTGTTCGGCATGATCCGCAACACCCACCAGGTGTCGCCCCAGCACACCGTGGTGGCCTATTCGGACAACGCATCGATCATGGAAGGCCATGAAGTCGAGCGCTTTGTCGCCCGCCTCGACGCGGGCGCGGGCAGCGCGCCCAGCTATGTGAAGCAGGCAGCGACCCACCATGTGCTGATGAAGGTCGAGACGCACAACCACCCGACGGCGATCTCGCCCTTCCCCGGCGCCTCCACCGGCAACGGCGGCGAGATCCGCGACGAAGGCGCGACCGGTCGCGGCTCCAAGCCCAAGGCGGGCCTGAGCGGCTTCACGGTCTCCAAGCTGTGGGGCAGCACCATGGGCAAGCCCGAGCACATTGCCAGCCCGCTGCAGATCATGACCGAAGGCCCGCTCGGTGGCGCGGCGTTCAACAACGAGTTCGGCCGTCCCAACCTCGCGGGCTATTTCCGCGAGTACGAGCAGGAAGTCGGCGGCGTGGTGCGCGGCTACCACAAGCCCATCATGATTGCCGGCGGCCTGGGCGTGATCGACAAGGACCAGACCAGGAAGATCGAATTCCCCGCGGGCTCGCTGCTGATCCAGCTGGGCGGCCCCGGCATGCGCATCGGCATGGGCGGCAGCGCGGCCAGCTCCATGGCCACCGGCACCAATGCCGCCGAACTCGACTTCGACTCGGTGCAGCGCGGCAACCCCGAGATCGAGCGCCGGGCGCAGGAAGTGATCAACCATTGCTGGCAGCAAGGCGCTGCCAACCCGATTCTCGCCATCCACGACGTGGGCGCGGGCGGGCTGTCAAACGCGTTTCCCGAACTGACCAACGACGCCGGCCGCGGCGCGCGCTTCGATCTGCGCGCGATCAAGCTCGAAGAGTCGGGCCTGGCGCCCAAGGAAATCTGGTCCAACGAAAGCCAGGAACGCTATGTGCTGGCAATCGCTCCCGGGTCGCTGGCGCAGTTCACCGCGTTTTGCGAACGCGAGCGCTGCCCGTTTGCCGTGATCGGCACGGCCACCGAGGAGCGCCAGTTGGTGCTCGAGGACACGGCCGTGGTTGCCGGCGACCAGAAATTCCCGGTCGACATGCCAATGAACGTGTTGCTGGGCAAGCCGCCCAAGATGCACAAGGATGTGACCACGCTGGTGCGCGAACTGCCGGCCATGGACCTGACCGGCGTGGCGCTCGAATCCGCGGTGATCGACGTGCTGGCCCACCCCACGGTGGCGTCCAAGCGCTTTTTGATCACCATTGGCGACCGCGCCGTCGGCGGGCTGACCCACCGCGACCAGATGGTCGGCCCGTGGCAGGTGCCGGTGGCCGACGTGGCCGTGACGCTGGCCGACTACCGCGGCTTTGCCGGCGAAGCCATGGCGATGGGCGAGCGCACGCCGCTGGCGGCCATCAACGCGCCGGCCTCGGGCCGCATGGCCGTGGCCGAAGCCATCACCAATTTGCTGGCCGCGCCCATAGCGCTGCCACGCGTGAAGATGTCGGCCAACTGGATGGCCGCCTGCGGCGAGCCCGGCGAGGACGCGGCGTTGTACGCGACCGTCAAGGCCGTGGGCATGGAACTGTGCCCGGCGCTGGACATCTCCATTCCCGTGGGCAAGGACTCGCTGTCGATGCGCACGCAGTGGCAGGAAAACGGCGTGACCAAGAAGGTCACCTCGCCCGTGAGCCTGATCATCACCGCCTTTGCATCGATTGCCGATGTGCGCGGCACGCTCACGCCCCAGCTCGACGCCAAGGAAGAGGACAGCACGCTGGTGCTGATCGACCTGGGGCGCGGCAAGATGCGCATGGGCGGCTCCATCCTGGGTCAGGTGCTCAATCAAAGCGGCAATGAAACGCCCGACCTCGATGACGCCAAGGACCTGGTGCAGCTGGTCAGCGCGGTCAACGCGCTGCGCGCCGAAGGCAAGATCCTGGCCTATCACGACAAGGGCGACGGCGGCCTGCTGGCCACGGCGGCTGAAATGGCCTTTGCCGGCCATGTGGGCGTGTCGCTCAATGTCGACATGCTGGTCACCGAAGGCGACGGCATTTCCGACAGCCGCATGGACAGCGGCGACAGCAAGAACTGGGCGCAGCAGGTCAGCGGCCGGCGCGAGGAACTCACGCTCAAGGCCTTGTTCAACGAGGAAATCGGCGTCGTGCTGCAGGTCAGGACATCCGAGCGCAATGCCGTGATGCAGACGCTGCGCGAGCATGGCCTGTCGCAATGCAGCCATTTCGTCGGCAAGACCCGTCCGCTGGCTAGCACCATCGATGCCGGCAAGGGCCAGCTGCAGGTCTGGCGCGATGCCAAGGCCCAGTTCAGCGCCTCGCTCAGCGACCTGCACCAGGTCTGGGACGCGGTCAGCTGGAAGATCGCGCAGCAGCGCGACAACCCGGTCTGCGCCGACGCCGAGCACGCGGCGGCCGGTGAAGCCACCGATCCCGGAATGCACCTGGAACTGACGTTTGACGCGCAAGAGAATGTGGCCGCGCCTTACCTGAACCTTGCCAAACCGCGTGTCGCCGTGCTGCGCGAGCAGGGCGTGAACTCGCATGTCGAGATGGCCTATGCGTTTGCCGAAGCCGGCTTTGACGCCGTCGACGTGCACATGACCGATCTGCAGACCGGCCGCGCCAAGCTGCAGGACTTCGCCGGCGTCGTTGCCTGCGGCGGTTTCAGCTACGGCGACACGCTGGGCGCGGGCATTGGCTGGGCGCGTTCGATCACCTTCAACGAGCGCCTGTCGCAGGAGTTCCAGCAGTTCTTCGGCCGCAGCGATACCTTTGGCCTGGGCGTTTGCAACGGCTGCCAGATGTTTGCCGAACTCGCCGAGATCATTCCCGGCGCGCAGGACTGGCCGCGTTTCACGCAGAACCGGAGCAACCGCTTCGAGGCGCGTCTGTCCATGGTCGAAGTGCTCGAGTCGCCCAGCCTGTTCCTGCAAGGCATGGCCGGCAGCCGCCTGCCGATCGCCGTTGCGCATGGCGAAGGCTTTGCCAACTTCAGCGAGCGCGGCAATGCCGCCCAGGCGCTGGCCGCCATGCGCTTTGTCGACAACCACGGCCAGTCAACCGAGCAGTACCCGTTCAACCCGAACGGCAGCGCCGGCGGCCTCACCGCAGTGACCACGGCCGACGGCCGCTTCACGGCCATGATGCCCCACCCCGAGCGCGTGTTCCGCAATGTGCAGATGAGCTGGACCACGGGCGACAAGAGCGAGTTCAGCCCCTGGATGCGCGTGTGGCGCAACGCGCGCAAGTGGGTCGGATGATCTGACGCTGGCCGGCCCCCGGCCCCGGGGTCGCTGGCGCGGCCTGCCTGGCGGGGCCGGTCGTCTTGCGACGCCTGGCCCCGCCATTTCTTTACAGCAGGCTCTCCAGCAGGCTCTTGTTGCGCGGCGTGCGGCTCTCTTCCTCGACACGGAAGTTGACCATGTTCTTCACGGTCTGCAGCAGCTGCTGTTCGGTCTGGCGCGTGGCTTCGCTCAGCTTGCCCTTGACGGTCTCCAGTTGGGTCGAGGTGCGCGTGCTGTCCTCGACCGTGAAGACGTCGTAGTTGCCCGAGGCCAGGTCCAGCATCACGCCACCGCGCGACTGCATGTATCGGCCCAGCAGCTTTTCTTCCTGCGTCTGCTCGGCGCGCAGGTCCTCATCGCGCGCGGTCTGCTTGACTTCGGTCTGCTGGCTCAGCCGGTAGTCGACATTGCCTTTCTCTGTGACTGCGCCATAGGCGCCGGTACGCTCGAATTCGCCGCTGAAGCTGGCCTCGAAGTCGGCCAGGCCACTGAGCAAAGGCTGTATGCGCGACGCCGCTTGCTGGCGCTCCGGAGTGACCACGGACGAGACGCTGCTGGCGGTGGCCGCGTGCAGCTGGGTGAACGCGTCCTTGAACATTCCCACCAGTTGGCTGTCGGCATGGCTGCGCTGGGCAGCGGCATCGAACTTGCGCAGCAAGCCATCGATGGCCGACTGGCGCTGGCGCGAATCGACAGCGCCCATGGGCGTCTGGCCGTCGACCGACAGCGCGGTCTCGCCCAGCAGGCCCTTGAATTCAATGCTCTTTCGCTCCGGGCCCAGGTGCAGCTTGAAACTCGACAGCGGCTGCGCGTCCAGGGGATTCTTGATGACAAGATCGACGCTTTTCAGCACGCTGCTATCGAAATCCATCAGGCTTGCCAGGTCCATCCTGGGCTTGTCGGCCTGACCCAGGCCCTCGAGCGCCTTGTCGAAGCCTTGCGCCAGTTTGGCCAGCGCCTCTCGTTCGCTGCTGCTCAACGGTCCGGACGACTTTATTTCCACCTGCAGGCCGTTTCGGCCCGGGTTGTTGTCGACGGCAATGATGAATTCCACCGTCTGGCCGGAACGCGTCTGCACCTTGAGGCTGGCTTTGGCCGCGATGCCGCTGAAGCTTTCCAGCGCCGCCTCATCCAGGGATTGCATGGACACTCCCGCCGTCTCTGCGGCCTGGTAGTTGACCAGGCTTTGCCGGTAGTCGGTGCCGGTGGAGGCAAACTGGTTGAGCAGGGCGCCGCCCAGGCCACGCCAACGGCCGGCCAGACCTTCGGCGCTGCCGCGCGCGCTGTTGGCGGACATCAGCAAACGCACTTCATCGCGGCTCTCGCTGGTCCACGCCTGGCGCTGGGTGAGCGGCGCCGGCTTGCTGTAGACCACGTCCACCGCAGTCAAGGTGTCCAGGCTCAGCACGGTGGACGGCGTGGACGCCGCGCTCTCGGCGGGGCCGGGGGCAGCGGCCTTGGCCGCCGCCGTCGACGCGCTGCGCAGGACCTGGCTGGTCAATACGCTTGAATGGGTGGGGGAAACAGTGCTCACGGTCCGTCATCTCCTTGGGTTCGGGCCTTCCAACTCGCGCCCGGCCTGTGTCTTCATCGGCATTTCTGCCGCATTCTGAAGGTCTGATCTGCCTTTGGATGGTCCGCGCTGCGGCGGCCCGGGCCTGCCGATCTGGCAAAGGATGGCTGCGTTTTGAGAATCATTCTCATTGAAGTCTATAATTCGCGCATTCCCGCTTGCCAGGCGCAGTGGGGCTGCGTCGTTTTGCTGGCTTGGATTGGACCGTGCTGACCCGTTATTACCGCGATCTGCTGAACTTCTGCCTGCGCAAGGTGCGCGACCGGGACGCTGCGGCCGATCTGGCGCAGGAGAGCTATGCGCGCGTGCTTTCCATGCAGCAGGCAGGCCAGGTGATTCTCGAGCCCGGCGCACTGCTGCGCCAGGTCGCGCTGCGCGCCAAGATCGACCAGGACCGGCGCGCGGCCGTGCGCCAGCATGACGACATCGATGGGCTCGACGAGGCCGACCAGCCGGCCAGTCCCGCGCATCTCCAGCCTGAACAGGCCTATGCCGCGGCCCAGGCCGTCGATGCCTACCTCGAGACCATCGAGGCACTGCCGCCGCGCTGCCGCGAAGCATTCTGCATGTATCTGTTCGACGAGCTGCCCAACCAGGAAATCGCGCAGCGCATGGGCGTGTCGCTGAGCATGGTCAATCAGTACATCAGCCGCGGCAAACTGGCCTGCGCGGCGCGCAGAAAGGCGCTGGACCATGGCCATTGACGACCACCCGTGCCGCGCGTCTATATTCACAAGATGAGCCGTTTCCCCTTGCCTTCTTCTTCCCGCGCCCCGCTTGACGAGCAGGCGCAGGCGCGCGCGCTGGCGGAGTTTCTTGACCAGCAGGACCCGGTCGATGTCGCCGCGGCCGATTGGCATACGCGTGCCGAACAGGGGCTGAGCGCGCAGCAGAAAAACGCGCTGGCGCAATGGCTGGCAGCCGATCCCGCGCATGCCGCGGCCTGGCGCGGGCTGGACCAGGACCTGGCGGCGCTGCGCGCGCTGCCGGCCGAACGCGTGGCGCGCATGCGCTGCGCAGCTGCGGCTGCGGCTGCCACGGCACCGGTACCGGCGCCGGCGTTTGCGGCGCCGCCGGCCAGGGGCCGGGCGGCGCGCCCATGGCCGGCCTGGCGCCTGGCGCTGCCGCGTCCTGGCCTGCTGGCCGCCAGCTGCGCCGCGCTGCTGGCGCTGGCGGTCGTGGCGGGAGGCTGGCATCAATGGCAGCAGCCGACGTTTGCCGGCCAGTACGCGGCCGAGCGCGCCCAGCGCAAGACCATCACCTTGCCTGACGGCTCGCAGCTGGCCCTGGACACCGACACGCAGGCCCGGGTCACGCTGTACCGCGATCGCCGCGAAGTGCGCCTGATCGAAGGGCAGATCCTGTTTGCCGTCGCGGCGGACCGCAGCAAGCCGTTTCATGTGCTGGCCGGGCCGGCACGGGTGAGCGTGGTGGGCACGCGCTTTTCAGTGCGCTACCGCAGCGAGGGCATGGACGCGGGTATGGTCAAGATTGCTGTCGAGCAGGGGCATGTGCGTGTTTCCGGCCTGGCGATCAGCGAATCCGCCGCTGCCCCGGTCGATCTGCTTGCGGGCCAGGGACTGAGCGTGGCGGCCAACGGCGCGCTGGGCGCCGTGGCGGCCGTGGCGCCCAGCGGCATTGCGCTGTGGCGCAAGGGCCTGGTGCGCTTCGAGAACACGCCGCTGGCCGATGCGCTGCGCGAGCTCGAGCGCTATGGGCCCACGGGTCTGGTGATACGCAATCGCGCCGTCGCGGCCCTGCCCATAGGCGGCAGCTACCCCGTGGACCATCCGGCCGAGTTCGCGCGCATGGTCACGCAGATCCTGCCCGTGAAGCTGGTGGTCGGCGCCGACGGCGTCACCGAGATGGCCAGCGCGCACTGAGCGTCAGGGCCCGGCAAGGATATTTCAAAAAATTCGGGGGGGAAGGTGCATTTCGCCAGCGCTGGTGCGTCTTTAAGAGTAGTGAGTCTCATTTTCATTCATTACCGACTTCAGGAAGACCTGTTCATGCGCCCAACGCAGCCTCCCCGTTTCCGCCACGCTCCGCTGGCCCTGGCCGTCGCATTGGCGCTGGCCAACCCCCTGATGGCCTCGGCGCAGACCATGGCGCAGTCCACGGCGCAAGGCGGCAAGTCCCCGCCTTCGGCGGCAGCCGCGCCCCTGGGCGAAGCGCTCAACGAGCTTTCGGCGGCCACCGGCACAGCCATAGGCTTTTCGCCGGCGCTGGTCGCGGGCAAGACCGCGCGCGCGTTCAGCGCCGGCGCCACGCCGCGCCAGGCGCTGGACCAGTTGCTCGCGGGCAGCGGCCTGATTGCCGTGCCCGAAGGCCGGGGCTTTGTCATCAAGGCCGTGCCCGCGGCCGGCGAGGCCGCAGCGCTGGGCACGGTGACCGTGACCGCCCAGGCCAACCGCGACGGCGCGACGGAAAACACCGGCAGCTACTCCCAGACCGGCCCCAGCCGCACGGCCACGGGCCTGAGCCTCTCGCTGCGCGAGACGCCGCAATCGGTCAGCGTGATGACGCGCCAGCGCATGGATGACTTCAAGCTCGAGACGCTGGCGGATGTGATGGAGCAGACCCCCGGCATCAGCGTCTACCGCCAGGGCAATGCCACTGATTTCCAGGCGCGCGGCAGCGCCGTCAATCTGCAGGTCGACGGCATGGCCCAGGTCAGCAGCGGCTGGTACTACCTGACCAGCACGCTGTTTTCACTTGACGACATGGCGGAGATCGATCGCATCGAAGTGCTCAAGGGCTCGTCGGGCCTGGTTGTCGGCAAGGGCAATTACGGCGCCACGGTGAACATGGTGCGCAAGCGCCCGACGCGCGAATTCCAGGCCAGCGCGCGCGCCAGCGCGGGCAGCTGGGATAGCTACCGCGCCCAGGCCGATATCAGCGGTGCGCTGAACGAGGCAGGCACGCTGCGCGGGCGGCTGGTGGCGTCGGCCATGGACTCCGGCGGCTTTCGCGACCATGAGAAAAGCAACAGCCAGATGCTGTTTGGCGCGCTCGAGGCCGACCTGTCGCCCGACACGCTGCTCAACCTGGGCTTCACCTACCGCCAGCGCGAGGCCGGCGGCATAGGCACGACCCAGCCCATACAGCGCTATTCGACCAAGGGTGCCGAAGTGCCGTGGATGGCACGCTCGTTCAACACCGGCGCGCCCTGGGGCGGCTACGAGCAGGACCAGCTCAATCTCTTTGGCAGCGTCGAGCAGCGCCTGGCCAACGACTGGACGGCAAGCTTCAAGTTCTCGCACCAGCGCGCGACCATGGACGACATGAAGGCCGGCTACTTCTACGACCAGCAGCGCGCGAGCTTCGGCCGCTGGCGTGACATGACAAACAACAACTGGACGGCGAACCTCGATGTCAAGGGACCGGTGAGCCTGTTTGGCCGCACGCACGAGCTGCTGGCGGGCGCGGGCATCTCGCGCTTTCGCAGCCATGCGCTGCTGCCGCTCAACCCGTTGTCGCTGGTACCGCTGGCCGATCTGGGGGTGAGCTTTGCCCAGGGCGGGGCCGTCCTGGCCGAGCCCGATTACGGCCGTCTGAACTATGGCAACAACAGCTTCAACCAGAAGCAGCGCTATGTCTATGGCGCCGGTCGCTTCCAGGTCTCCGAGCCGCTGCAGCTGATCGCCGGTCTGCGCGTGACGCAATACGACGAACAGGTTTCCACGCCTTACTGGTGGAACTCCGACATGCAGGAAAACGGCGTGGTCACGCCCTATGCGGGCCTGGTCTACGAGGTGCATCCCAATGTGTCGCTTTACGCCAGCTACGCCAACATCTTCCAGCCGCAAAACAGCGTGAACGAACTCGGCGGCACGCTGCCAGCCGAAAAGGGCAACACCTTCGAGCTCGGCGCCAAGGGCGAGTTCTTCGACAAGCGCCTGAACGCCAGCATTGCCCACTTCTGGATGAAGACCGAGAACACCGCCGAGGAAAGCGGCGGCTTGACGCCCGCCGGCGATCCCGCCTACCGTGCGGTTTCGTCCGCCTCGCGCCGTGGCTGGGAGCTGGAACTGTCGGGCGAACTCGCGCCCGGCTGGCAGGCGCAGGGCAGCGTGGTGCAGCAAAACAGCTCGCTGACCGGTGCCACCGCCTATCCCAAGTACCAGTTGAAGCTGGGCTCGACCTACCGCTTTGGCGCGGGCGCGCTGTCGGGGCTGACCGTGGGCGCGGCCACGCGCTGGCAGGACCAGACTTCGGTCAGCAACAGCGCGGCCACGCTGGCGCAGCAAGGCTATGCGCTGCTGGACCTGATGGCGCGCTACCAGGTCGACCGGCATCTGTCGTTCAGCCTGAACGTCAACAACGCGCTGGACAGGAAATACCTGGCAGGGATGACCAACTTCAGCGCCGCGGGCCTGTTCTATACCTATGGCGCGCCGCGCAGCGTGAACGTCGGTATGCGTTACGACTTCTGAGGCGGCGCAGCTACGCCTGCAGCAGCTGCCGGCGCGCGCGCACAAAGGCGGCCTGGGCGCTGGCGCGCAGCGGGTGGCCGCGGGGCAGCACGCGCTGTTGGCCCGCAACCCAGACCGCATGCACGGCCGAAGTGCGGTGGCTGGCAAACACATGGCCGGCCAGCGCGCTGTCGGCAGGCAGTCCGCACAGCGCCACATGGCCGGCGTCGAGAATCACGAAGTCGGCCTGCTGGCCGGCGCCCAGCCCGGCAATGGCGCGGCCCGCGGCCTGGGCGCCGCCGGCCACGGCCTGCAGCACCATGGCGGTTGCCACCTGCGGCTGCGCGCCGCTGGCCAGCACATTGCGTTCGCGCCGCTGCAGGCGCTGGCCGTACTCCAGCAGCATCAGTTCCTCGGCCACGTTGACGCAGGCATGGCTGTCGGAGCCCAGGCCCCAGCGCCCGCCGTGCCGCAGCCATTGCGGCAGATCGAAGATGCCGTCGCCCAGATTGGCCTCGGTGCTGGGGCACAGGCCGGCGACCGCGCCGCTGCGCGCTGCGGCCGCGCACTCTGCGGGCGTCATGTGCGTGGCATGCACCAGGCACCAGCGCGCATCGACGGGCGCATGCTCCACTAGCCATTGCACCGGGGTCTGCCCGCTCCAGGCCAGGCAGTCGCGCACTTCCTGCTGCTGTTCGGCAATGTGGATGTGCACCGGCGCGCCCGGCAGCAGCGCATGCAGTCGCGCGACGCCGGCCTGCAGGCTGGCTGGCGGCACGGCGCGCAGCGAATGCGGCGCCAGGCCCAGCGCCGCGCCCTGGGCCCGGGCAACGGGCGCGAGACGCTGCAGCAGGTCCAGCAGCTTGTCGGTGCCGCAGACAAAGCGCGTCTGCTCGGGCTGCGGCGGTGCGCCGAAGCCGCCGGTCTGGTAGAGCACGGGCAGCAGCGTCATGCCGATGCCGACGCGGCGCGCGGCGCGCAGCAGGGCCAGGCTCAGCGTGGCATCGTCGGCATAGGGCGCGCCGCCCGCGGCATGGTGCAGATAGTGGAACTCGCAGACCGAGGTATAGCCGGCTTCGAGCATTTCCAGGTACAGCCAGACCGCAATGGCTTCGAGCGATTCGGGCGTGATGCGGTTGGCAAACTCGTACATCCGGCGGCGCCAGCTCCAGAAGCTGTCGGCTTCGTCGGTGCGCACTTCGCTCAGTCCGGCAAAGGCGCGCTGGAAGGCATGCGAGTGCAGATTGGGCATGCCCGGCAGCATGGGCCCGGCCGCGCGCGCCACGCCCGCGGGCAGCGCCAGCTCGGACTGCACCTGCGTGATGCGGCCGGCCGCATCCCAGCGCAGCAGCACGTTGCGCGCCCAGCCCTGGGGCAGCAGCGCGTCCTCGGCCCAGAGCGCGCGCACCGGGGCCAGCAGATGGGCCCAGGCGGAGTTCATGCGGCTATGCGCCCCTGGCGCACGATGCGACAGGCAGGCCGCTGGCCCAGCCAGTAGGCGAGTTCGGCCGGCTGCTGCACCGGCCAGAGCACGAAGTTCGCGGGCCGCCCGGAGGCAATCAGCCCGTGCGAGTCTTGCAGGCCCAGCGCGCGCGCCGCGTGGCGCGTGATGCCTGAAAGCGCTTCGGGCACGGTCAGGCCGAACAGCGTGCAGGCCATGTTGGCCATCAGCAGCAGGCTCAGGCAGGGCGAACTGCCGGGATTGTGGTCGGTGGCCACGGCCAGCGGCACACCGGCCGCGCGCAGGCCCTCGATGGGCGGGCACTGGGTGTCGCGCAGCGTGTAGAACGCGCCGGGCAGCAGCACTCCGACGCAGCCAGCGGCCCGCATGGCGGCAATGCCCCTGGCCGACAGATGTTCGATGTGGTCGCAGGACAGCGCACCGTGGCGCGCGGCCAGCGCCGCGCCTTCCATGTTGGACAGCTGCTCGGCATGCAGCTTGACGCGCAGTCCCAGGCGCTGCGCCGCGCGCAATACCTGCTCGGTTTCTGCCAGCGAGAACGCGATGCGTTCGCAGAACACATCGACGGCATCGACCAGCCCTTCGGCCGCGAGCTTGGGCAGCATGTGGTTGCAGACGCTGTCGATGTAGGCCTGGCTGCGGCCCGCGAATTCTGGCGGCAGCGCGTGCGCGCCCAGAAAGGTGGTCTGCACGGTCACTCCGCACAGCTGACCCAGCCGGCGGGCCACGCGCAGCTGCTTGCGCTCGTGCGCCAGCGCCAGCCCGTAGCCCGATTTGATTTCTATGGCGCAGATGCCTTCGGCCAGCAATTGCCGCAGTCGCGGCAGCGCCTGCGCCAGCAGCTCATCTTCGCTGGCGGCACGCGTGGCGCGCACGCTTGACAAAATGCCCCCGCCGGCGCGCGCGACCTGCTCGTAGCTGGCGCCTGCCAGCCGCAAGGCGAATTCATCGGCGCGCTGTCCGCCATAGACCAGATGCGTGTGGCAGTCGACCAGGCCCGGCGTGGCCAGCCAGCCCCGGGCGTCGTGCCGCGGCCGCCGGGCGTGGCATGCGGGCAGCGCGGCCTCGGCGCCGACCCAGACCATGCATCCCTGCTCCACGACAATGCAGGCGGGCTGGTCGGCCGCGACATCCACCTCGGCAGCGTACAGCGCGGGCGCCAGGCGCAGCGGTTGCCAGCGGCCATCGGCGCAGGGCAGGGACGCGAAAGGGGCAGGGTGGTGCATGGCGTCAGCGCAGCATCGGCAGGTCCAGATCGTGGCGCCTGGCGGTGGCCTGGGCCTGGGCATAGCCCGCGTCGGCATGGCGCATCACGCCGCTGGCCGGGTCGTTCCACAGCACGCGCGCCAGGCGCGCGGCGGCGGCCTCGGTGCCGTCGGCAACGATCACCATGCCCGCGTGCTGGGAAAAGCCCATGCCCACGCCGCCGCCGTGGTGCAGGCTGACCCAGGTCGCGCCGCTGGCGGTGTTGAGCAGGGCGTTGAGCAGGGGCCAGTCGGAGATGGCGTCCGAGCCGTCGCGCATGGCCTCGGTTTCGCGGTTCGGGCTGGCAACCGAGCCGCAGTCCAGGTGGTCGCGCCCGATGACAATGGGCGCCTGGAGTTCGCCGCTGCGCACCATGGCGTTGAACGCCAGCCCCGCCTGGTGACGCTCCCCCAGACCCAGCCAGCAAATGCGCGCCGGCAGACCCTGGAAGGCAATGCGCTGGCGCGCCATGTCGAGCCAGCGGTGGGTGTGGTGGTTGTCGGGAAACAGCTGCTTGATCTTGGCATCGGTGCGGTAGATGTCCTCGGGATCGCCCGACAGCGCAACCCAGCGAAACGGCCCCTTGCCCTCGCAGAACAGCGGCCGCAGGTAGGCCGGCACAAAGCCCGGAAAGTCAAAGGCATTGGCCACGCCGGCATCGAGCGCCACCTGGCGAATGTTGTTGCCGTAATCAAAGGTGGGAATGCCCATGGCATGGAAGTCGAGCATGGCGCGCACCTGCAGCGCGCAGCTGTGCGCCGCCGCCGCCTTGAGGCGTGCGTGCTCCGCCGGCTCCTCGGCCGCGCCGCGCCAGCGCGCCAGGCTCCAGCCGCGCGGCAGGTAGCCGTGGATCAGGTCATGCGCCGAGGTCTGGTCGGTGACCAGGTCGGGGCGCAGGCCGCCGGCGCGCGCGCGGCGCACCAGTTCGGGAAAGACTTCGGCGGCGTTGCCCAGCAGCGCCACCGAGACTGCCTGGCGCTGCGCCGTATGCTGCGCCATCAGCTGCAGCGCATGGTCGAGATCGCGCGCCTGCCGGTCCACATAGCCTGTGCGCAGGCGAAAGTCAATGCGGCTTTGCTGGCATTCGACGGCCAGCACGCAGGCGCCGGCCAGCACCCCTGCCAGCGGCTGGGCGCCGCCCATGCCGCCCAGACCTGCGGTAAGTATCCAGCGTCCGCCAAGATCGTTGGCATAGTGCTGGCGACCGGCCTCGACAAAGGTCTCGAACGTGCCCTGGACAATGCCCTGGGCACCGATGTAGATCCAGCTGCCGGCCGTCATCTGGCCAAACATGAACAGGCCCTTGCGGTCCAGTGCATGGAACTGCTCCCAGTTCGCCCAGTGCGCCACCAGGTTGGAGTTGGCCAGCAGCACGCGCGGCGCATTCTCGTGCGTGGTGAACACGCCCACGGGCTTGCCCGACTGCACCAGCAGGGTCTGGTCGGTTTCCAGGGTTTGGAGGGTTGCCAGAATCTGGTCATAGCATTCCCAATTGCGTGCGGCCCGGCCTATGCCGCCATAGACCACCAGCTCCTCGGGACGCTCAGCCACCTCGGCGTCCAGGTTGTTTTGCAGCATGCGGTAAGCGGCCTCGATGAGCCAGTTGCGGCAATGAAGCTGGCGCCCGCGCGGCGCGCGGATGGCGCGCGTGGTGTCGTGGCGCAAGGTGATGTCGTCGTGCATGGGTGGACTCCTTTTCAGTTGCCGCCGTGCGGCGCAGCGGCGTGGCTGGGCAGGCACTGCAGCAACGCGCCAGGCCAGTCGCACTGCTGCGCCCACAGGCGCATGGTTTCGATATCGGGCGCCAGGCAGCGGTCGCGCGCGAGAAACGCCACGCGTTGGCGCACGCCTGCAAACTGGGCTTCAAGCAGCGGCGAGCTGGGCAGGCTGCGGTCGAACTCCATTCCCTGGGCTGCGGCCGCGGCCTCGATGCCGACGATCACGGCGGTGTTGTCGACCATCTGTGCCAGGCGGCGCGCGGCAAAGGTGGCCATGGACACATGGTCTTCCTGGTTGGCCGAGGTGGGCAGGCTGTCGACGCTGGCCGGGTGGGCCAGCGACTTGTTCTCCGAGGCCAGCGCCGCGGCCGTCACCTGGGCCAGCATGAAGCCGGAGTTCAGGCCGCTGTCGGCCACCAAAAACGCCGGCAGGCCCGACAGATGGCTGTCAAGCAGCAAGGCGATGCGGCGCTCCGACATGGCGCCTATCTCGGCCACCGCCAGCGCCATGCCGTCGGCGGCAAAGGCCACGGGTTCGGCGTGAAAGTTGCCGCCCGAAATCACATCGCCATCGGCAAACACCAGCGGGTTGTCCGAAGCCGCATTGGCTTCGATGGCCAGCACGCCAGCTGCATGCCGCAGCTGGTCCAGGCAGGCGCCCATGACCTGGGGCATGCAGCGTATCGAATACGGGTCCTGCACGCGGGCGCAGTGGGGGTGCGAGGCATCGATGGCGCTGCCGGCATGCAGGGCGCGCAGCGCGGCGGCCACCGCGATCTGGCCGGGCTGGCCGCGCGCGGCATGGATGCGCGCATCCAGCGGCCTGACCGAGCCCTTGAGGGCTTCCAGCGACAGCGCGCCCGCGACCAGGGCGGCGGCAAACACGTTCTCGGCCGCAAACAGCGCGGCCAGCGCCAGCGAGGTCGACACCTGGGTGCCGTTGAGCAGGGCCAGGCCCTCCTTGGGGCCCAGCACGAAAGGCGCCAGTCCTATGGCCTGCAGGGCGTGGCAACCCGACACCAGCCGGCCCTGGTGGCTGGCCTGGCCTTCTCCCATCAGCACGCAGGCCAGGTGGGCCAGCGGCGCGAGATCGCCCGAGGCCCCCACCGAGCCCTTGGCGGGTATCACCGGCAGCACCTGCGCATTGGCCAGCGCCAGCAGGGCGTCGGCGATGGCCGGCGCCACGCCCGAGTGGCCGCGGGCCAGGCTCACGGCCTTGGTCACCAGCACCAAGCGCACCACCGCGTCGTCCAGCGCACGGCCCGTGCCCGCGCTGTGCGACAGCACCAGGTTGCGCTGCAGTTCGCTCAGGTGCTCCTGGGCAATGCGCGTGCTGGCGAGCTGGCCGAAGCCGGTATTGATGCCGTAGACCACCCGGTCTTCGCTGACGATGCGCCTGACCGTGGCCTGGGAGTGGAGCATTGCTGCGCGCGCGCCGGAGTCAAGTTGCAGGTGCAGGCCGCCTGCGTGCACGCGCCGCAGCGCGGCCAGATCGACATGGCCGGGGCGCAGCGTCAGCTCGCCGCAGGCGGGCCAGGCAGAAGGCGTCATCGTGGTGCTCCTTTGATTCAATGCACGATAACGCCCGGCATCCGGCACCCCATGTCAGAAGAATTCCGACTTACAGTGGCTGCGCGGCGCGCGCTGTAAGCCGGCTCCGCCAGCGATTGCCAGTGCAGCGGCCGCGCTTGCCCGCAGCGCCGCGCGCGGCAGATTTCCGGCGCCTGTAGCCTGCAAACCACAGCCCGGCAAGGCGCGCCACGACCTGCGTCAAAAACAATTGTAATTTTAATGCGAATCATTATTATTCGTTACTTCTTTTGTGTTTGTCGGATCACGCCGTGCCTTCTTCCCTTTTGCCGCATCGCCGATGCGGGCCTTCGCTGCTGCTTGGCTCCCTGGTGCTTCCCTGGCTTGCCGCGGGCACGGTGCAGGCGGCGGAGCCTGCGCCCCTGGCAAGCATCGTGGTCACCGGCACGCGCTCCGAGAAGCTGCTTGACCAGACCCCGGTGGCCACCGAAGTCGTGGAGCGCAGGGAAATCGAGCGCATGCGGGCGCGCACGCTCAAGGACGCGCTGGAGAACGTTCCCGGCCTGCAGATCAGCGAAATCCATGGCAAGTCGGGCTTCGCGGTCTCCATGCAGGGCATGACCAGCGACCAGGTGCTGGTGCTGATAGACGGCCTGCCGATCTCCGCCAGCACCGGCTCTTCGGTCGATGTCTCGCAATACCTGCTGACCGACGTCGAGCGCATCGAAGTCGTCAAGGGCGCGAGCTCCGCGCAATACGGCAGCTCGGCCATGGGCGGGGTGATCAATGTGATCACGCGGCGCATCGATGCCGGGTTCTCGGCGGCGGCCAGCGCCGACGTCGGCAGCTACGGCGCGCAGAGCGTTGGCCATCCGGGCAGCGCGCATGGCAATGTGCGCCTGAGCGGCGGCGGCGAGAAGTGGCGCGCCAGCGTCGCCGCCGATGTGCTGGACAACAAGGGCTTTTCCATAGACCCCGACGACTGGGCGCGCCAGGGCGATGCGATACGCCGCGAGCAGTTCAGCGGCCGCATCGAATGGCTGCCCACGGCCGCCGGCAGCTTCTGGCTGGACGCCAGCAGCTACCGCGAAACCGACGCCCAGCGCTACACCTACTACGCGCCGCCCAACTTCGTGCCCCAGCGCAAGACCGAGGACATCACGCGCGAGCGCCTGACCTATGGCGGCCAGTGGCGCTTCGACAATGGCGTCAAGGCGCGCCTGGCGGCGCTGGTCGAGGACTACGACAGCCAATCGCATGAGTTTTCCAACGCGGTGCGCACCGCCAACCGCGCTGCGGCGCTGCGCACCGAACACGCTTCGCTGCAGTTCGATCTGCCCGCGTGGCGCCGCCAGCTGTGGCAGTTCGGCGCCGACGTGCACCGCGAACGCCTGCGCCAGAGCGCCAACGGCGTTTCCGAGCTGGCCGGCGACGCGCAGCGCACTTCCAACGAGCTGTTCGTGCAAAACGATGTGCTGTTCAACGACACCTGGGAAATGGTGCTGGGCCTGCGCGCCCAGGACGACTCGGATTTCGGCAGGCACTTCGCGCCCAAGATCGGCCTGCGCGCCAACCTGCCGGCCGGCGGTGCCTGGAAGACGGTGCTGCGCGCCAACTTCGGCCAGGCCTACCGCGTGCCCAATCTCAAGGAGCGCCACTACCTGTTTGACCACAGCGCGCTGGGCTATGTCGTGCTGGGAAATCCCGACCTCAGGCCCGAGTCCTCGAACAGCTTCCAGCTGGGCGGCACGGCCACCTGGAACGAGCGGCTGACGCTCAACGCCAACCTGTTCCACAACCGGGTGCGCGATCTGATCCAGACCGACATGGAGAACTTCACGGTGGTCAACGGCATTGCCGCCTACACCTATCGCAACGTGGCGCGCGCGCGCACCCAGGGCCTGGAGACCGGAGCGCGCTGGCAGGCCAGCCCGGCGCTGGCGCTGAACGCGGGCTACACCTTCACCGATGCCCAGGACCTGGACACCGGCGAGGAGTTGACGCGCCGCCCGCGCAGCATCGCGCGCCTGGGCATGGATTGGCGCGTGCTGGCCGCCACCGAGCTGTCGCTGCGGGCCCGCTATCAGAGCAGCGAACTGGTGGCCACGAACGCCGCGCGCTCGCCCGGCTGGGCCACGCTTGATCTGGTCGTCAACCAGAAGCTGGGCCGCGATGTCACCGCCTTTGTCGGCGTGAAGAACCTGTTCAACCGCCAGCGTGATTTTTCCAATGCCAATGATTTCGCGCCCGTGGCGGGGCGTTTCCTTTATGTCGGTGCGCGCATCAGTCTCGATGGCGTGCATTGATCAACGAAAGACTCAGCAATGATCCAGCACTCTGCTTCGACCCTGGCCAGGACCGCGCTTGCCCTCGCCATCACGATGGCGCTGGCCGCCTGCGGCGGCGGCGGCGATGGCGCCAGCGATCCCGTGGCGCCTACGACTCCCGTGACGCCCACGCCCACGCCCGAAGCCGGTTTCAGCCAGTCGGCGCAGTGGAAGCTGGCGCTGCCCGCATCGGGCGCCTCGGTCTGCTATGACTTCAACGCCAAGGCCGAAGTCGCGGATTGCAGCGGCACGGCATGGGATCTGAAAGTCAAGAACGACGGCCGCACGGCCACGTTCTGGACCAACAGCGGCACCAGCGGCAGTGGCAAGGGCGGCGCGTTTGGCGGCCCGTTCGACCACACCTGGACCGAACTGCTGACCTGGAAGAACGCCACCACCGACCCCAAGGCCGGAGCGATTCCCGCGACCGTCTTTGCCGTCGACGCCGCCAGCGGTGTCTTCAGCAGCGGCAATTCGATTGCCTCGGCGGCCTTTGAATACGGCGTAGGCGGCAGCAGCGATCACCTGCTGTACCCCAACTACCGCACCTTCCTGATCACCACCGACAGCGCCAGCGCCAGCACCGCGGGCGCGCTGGCGGCGCCGGTGTTTGCGCTGCAGCTCACGGGCTACTACGGCGGCGCGGGCGGCACCACGTCGGGTTATCCGTCGTTCCGCTGGGTCGATCGCAGCGCACCTGCGGTGGTGCGCACGGCCAGCGTCAACGCCAGCGGCAGCGACTGGGTCTACTACGACCTCGCGGCCAACGAGGTGTCGACGGCCGGCGGCACCTGGCACATTGCCTTCAACCGCTACAACGTCAAGCTCAACGGCGGCGAGTCGGGCAGCGGCAAGGTCGCCGGCTTTGTCGGCAAGACGCCGGCCGGCTTCTATGACACCGCGGGCAAGCCGGTCGCGGCGCAGTTCACCGCCACCACCAATCTCACGGCCACCGTGGCCGACCTGAGCGCCTCCGATCTCGCGCTGCCGGCCACGGCCGCGCGCTGGGTCACGGACTCGAGCGCCTCCAAGCTGCAGGCCGCCTACACGGGCAGCTACCCGAACCCGCTGAACTACGGCTGGTTCAGCTACCACCCCACGGCGGCGGCCGCAGCCGCTGCCGGCCTGCCCGCGGTGGCGCACCTGATCAAGGCCAACAGCGAAGGCGCGAGCCTGCTGCGCGGCGGCGAGGGCGACACCTATGCGCGCTTCCACCTGTCGCAGATCGCCTATGCGAACCCCAATGACGCGAACAGCCAGCAGACCTGGACCATAGACTTCGACGTCCAGCCCAAGCCATAAGGACGCGGCCCGGCAGCGCTGCCGGGCCCTGCCTTGGCCTCACCATTCCCTTGCACTGCCTCCATGACCCATCCATCCGAAGACTCGCTGCCGGCGCGCCACGCGCAACTGCAGCAAAGCGAACCCAAACTGCGCATCCGCGACCGCGCGCTGCGGCTGGGCGTGACCGAAGCCGAACTCGTTGCCGCCGACTGCGGTGTGGTGTCCACGGCGCTGGCCGGCACGGCGCAGGAAATCTTCAGCGCGCTGGGCGTGCTCGGCCCGGTGATGGCGCTGTCGCGCAACGACTGGGCGGTGCACGAGCGCCACGGCACTTATCTCGGCATCCAGGCCACGGGCCCGGTGGGCATCGTGCTGGGCCCGGACATCGACCTGCGGCTGTTCTTCAGCAGCTGGAAATACTTCTACGCGGTCGTCGAGAACGGCCGCCACAGCCTGCAGTTCTTCGACCAGGCGGGCATGGCGGTGCACAAGATCTACCGCACCGAGCAGACCGATGGCGCGGCCTGGGAGTCTTTTGTTGCGCGCTTTGGCGCGGCGCAAAAGCCCGAGGTGGTGACAGAGGCCGTCAGCGTGGCGCCGGAGTCGGACACGCCGTCCGACGCGCCCGCGCTGCGCGCGCACTGGCTGGCGCTCAAGGACACGCATGACTTCTTCACCATGCTGCGCCAGTTCAAGGTCTCGCGCCTGGGCGCGCTGCGCGCCGCGGGCGACGACCTGGCCCAATCGGTCGAGGCGGATGCGGTGGAGCGCATGTTGAGCGGGGCGGCCGAGACCGCGCTGCCCATCATGTGCTTTGTCGCCAACCGCGGCATCGTGCAGATCCACACCGGCCCGGTCAGCAAGCTGCTGCGCACCGGCCCCTGGTTCAACGTGCTTGATGAATCCTTCAACCTGCACCTGAACACGCAGGCCGTGGCCTCGAGCTGGGTGGTGCGCAAGCCCACGACCGACGGCTGGGTGACTTCGCTGGAGCTGTACACCGCAGGCGGCGAGCTGATCGTGCAGTTCTTCGGCGCGCGCAAGCCCGGCCAGCCCGAGCTTGCCGGCTGGAGCGAGCTGCTGCAGTCGCTGTGCCCGCAGGCGCTCGCGGCCTGACCCTGACGGGGCCCGCGCGCGGGCCCCGTCGCCACGCACTTTCATCGCAGACACCATGAAAATCCTTCGCGCAGCGCTGCTGTTGCTGCTTTGCAGCGCCCACTTGGCACAGGCCGCGGCTCCGGCGCGCGTGGTCGGCCTGGGCGGGCCGGTCACTGAAATCGTCTATGCGCTGGGCGCGGGCGATCGCCTCGTGGGCGCCGATGCTTCGAGCATCTACCCGCCCGAGGCACTGCAATTGCCCAAGGTCGGCTATTACCGTTCGTTTTCCATCGAAGGCGTGGCCAGCCTGAAGCCCGATCTGGTGCTGGCCTCGGACCAGAGCGGCCCGCCGCAGGCACTTGACCAGCTGCGCAAGCTCGGCAGCAAGGTGGTGCAACTGCCGTCGGAGCCGACGCTGGCCGCGCTGGACCAGCGCATCATGGGCGTGGCCCGGGCGCTGGAGATCGAGGCGTGCGGCGCGGCGCTGGTGCGCGCGCTGCATGCCGAACTCCAGGCCTTGGCGCCGGGCGCGCGCAAGCCGCGCGTGCTGGTGATCAGCAGCCATACCGGCAAGCTGCAGGGCGCAGGCGACGCCACCGCGGCCGCGGCCATGCTCAAGCTGTTGGGCGCGACCAATGTGCTGGCCAGCCAGCAGGGCTACAAGCCGCTGTCGGCCGAAGCCGCGCTGGCGCTGCGCCCCGAGGTGATCGTCACCGGCAGCATGTCGGTGGCCGCCAGCGGCAGCCTCGATGCCTTTCTCGCCCAGCCCGGCCTGGCGGCGACGCCGGCGGCGAAAAGCCGGCGCGTGGTCGTGCTCGAAGACCTGCTGCTGCTGGGCTTGGGCCCGCGCCTGCCGCAGGCGCTGCGCCAGCTTGAAGCAGGCATGGCCGGCATTTCGGGCGGCGGCGGGCGTTGACTTTATGACGCAAGTTGCCGCTGCCCCGATTTGCGCCCCGCGCCCGCGCTTTCGTCCCGGCCCCGGCGCCGTGCTGGCCATGCTGTGCGCCGTTCTCGCGCTGGTGGCGCTGGGCTCGGCGGGCAGCGGCGCGCTGGCCATTCCGCGCGCCCAGCTGCTGGCCCTGCTGTGGGCCGCGCCGGGCAGCGACGAGGCGCTGATGTGGCGCAATGTCCTGCTCGAAGTGCGCCTGCCGCGCATTGCACTGGGCATCGTGGTTGGCGCCGGGCTGGCGCTGTCGGGCGCCGTGATGCAGGCGCTGTTTCGCAATCCGCTGGCCGAGCCCGGGCTGATGGGCATTTCGCTGGGCGGTGCCATGGGCGCGGTGATGGCCATCGTGCTGGGCGCCGGCGGCCTGCTGGTGATTGCGCCGGCGGCCTTTGCCGGCAGCCTGCTGGCCACGGCCCTGGTCTACCGACTGGGCAGCGGCCGCCCGGGCGTGGCCAATCTGCTGCTGGCCGGCGTGGCCATCAACGCGCTGTGCGCCAGCGTGGTCGGTTTCTTCACTTTCCAGGCCAGCGATGTGCAGCTGCGCAATCTGACGTTCTGGAACATGGGCAGCCTGGCCGGAGCGAACTGGGCGCTGCTGGCCTGGCTGGCGCCGCTGGTCGCGCTTTTGAGTGCGCTGCTGCTGCGCGACTGGCGTGCCATGAACGCGCTGCTGCTGGGCGAGCGCGAGGCCCAGCATCTGGGCTTCGATCTGAAACGCCTGCGCCGCCGGCTGGTGGTGCTCACGGCGCTGCTGGTCGGGCCGCTGGTCGCGGTGACCGGCACCATTGGCTTTGTCGGCCTGGTCGTGCCGCACCTGGTGCGCCTGCCGCTGGGCGCCGACCACCGCTGGCTGCTGCCCAATTGCCTGGCAGGCGGGGCCATCGCGCTGACGCTGGCCGACTGGCTGGCGCGGCTGGCGGTGATTCCCGCGGAGCTGCCGATTGGCATAGTGACCAGCCTGGTTGGCGGGCCGTTCCTGCTGTGGATGCTGTCCAGAAGGAGGGCCTGAACATGCTCTCGTCCCACCAGCTCGGCTGCCGGCGCGGCAGCCGGCAGATTCTTGCCGGCATCGATCTGGAACTGCGCGCCGGCGAAGTGCTGGGCGTGCTTGGCGCCAACGGCGCGGGCAAGACCACGCTGCTGGCCACGCTGGCCGGCGAACTGGCGGCCAGCGAAGGCCGGGTGACGCTGGATGGCCGCGCGCTGACCGGCTGGACGCCCGCGGAACTGGCGCGCCGGCGCGCGGTGCTGCCGCAGTCGCCCAGCCTGGGCTTCGATCTGTCGGTGCAGGAAGTCGTGGCCATGGGCGCCTACCCGTTTCCCGAGCTTGCGCCCGCGCCGCATGCCGACTTGCTGCGCCAGGCGCTGCAGCGCGCCGGCGCCGCCGATCTCGCCGAGCGCCGCTATCTGGGCCTGTCGGGCGGCGAGCAGCAGCGCGTGCAGTTCGCGCGTGTGCTGGCCCAGGTGCTGGCCTGCCACGAGACGCAGCAATACCGTGCGCTGCTGCTTGACGAGCCCACGGCCAGCCTGGACCCGCGCCACCAGCTGCTGCTGCTGGGAGCGGTGCGCGCGCTGGCGCGCTCCGAAGGCATTGCGGCGCTGGTGGTGCTGCACGATGTCAATCTTGCCGCGCAGTGGTGCGACCGGCTGCTGCTGCTGGCTTGCGGGCGCACGGTGGCGCTGGGCACGCCGGGCGAGGTGCTGACGCCGCAGGCGCTCGAGCAGGTCTATGACCTGCCGGTGAGCGTGCTGGCGCATCCCCTGCTGGCGCGCATGCCGCTGGTGGTGTTCAGCGCTGGTACTTGAGCAGCCGGCCCTTGTAGGCCGGCAGCAGTGCGCTGGCCGCGCGGTCCAGCCGCACCTCGTCGACGCCAAAGCCCAGCTCGGCCATCTGGCGGCTGAACGCCGAGCGGTTGCCGCGGTCCGGGTCGACGACCCAGATCTGCGCTTGGGGCGTGCAGTGCGAATCGATGTAGTGCGGCAGGGTGGCGCGCGCATCGCGCTCGTAAAGCAGATCGCTGCCGACAATCAGGTCGAAGCGTCCGTCGACGGCCCAGCCTTCGCTTAGTTCGCTGGTGGCCGACTGGTAGTCGTGCGGCAGGCTGCGCGCGCCATGGGTCAGATCGTCATGGTCGCGCTCGGCGATGTCCATGCGTTCGTAGGCGGTCTGGTCGGTGGAGGTCGCGCCCCAGTGGCCGATGCGGAACTTCATTGGCGGCAGCTGGTTGAGGCGCAGGTTCTCGCGCATGAAGCTGCCGGCCAGGGGATGGCAGTCGCTGGCCGTGATGTCCTCGCCGCGGCGGTGGCACACCAGGCTCGCCAGGCCCAGGCCGCAGCCCAGTTCCAGAATGCGTTCGCCGGCGACGCGCGGGCGCGTCGCCATGCAGGCCGCGAGCTGTTCGCCCGAAGGCCACAGCAGGCCGAACAACGGCCAGAATGCGTCGGAAATGCCCAGCTGCTCGGCCTCGCCCTGTGGATCGTGGAACTGCTGCTTGTCGAGCAGCGACCGTATGGTCAGGTGCTCCGCGCCATGGACGGCGATGGATTCTTGCTTGGTGAGATAGCCGGACATGGCTGGCAGACGCGCTTGCACCCAGGGGCGAGGCGGTGTCGGTGGAGAAGCCGTCAGTATGGGGCTTTTGCCTACAAGCAGCAGCGCATCCGGGTTTAGCTCCGCCGATTTACCCGGGCACAATGGTTGCGGCGCCCGTTGGCGACACACAAAGGAACTTCATTTATGGCTGCAACCGGTTTGCTGATGCTGATCGATGACATCACCACCTTGCTTGACGATGTGGCATTGATGGCCAAGACGGCCGCGCGCCAGTCGACCGGCATGGCCGACGACGTCGTGACCATGACCAAGGTGGCAACGCAGAAGACGGCCGGGGTGCTGGGCGACGACCTTGCGCTCAATGCCGAGCAGGTCTCGGGAGTGCACTCGGACCGCGAACTGGCCGTGGTCTGGGCCGTGGCCAAGGGCTCGCTGCTCAACAAGGTGATGCTGGTGCCCGCGGCGCTGCTGATCAGCGTGTTCCTGCCCGCTGCCATCACGCCGTTGCTGATGGTCGGCGGCGCCTTTCTGTGCTTCGAAGGCGTGGAGAAGATCGTGCATTCGTGGCAGCGGCGCCAGGCCAAGCGCCAGGCGCAGGCAACCGTGCCCGCGCCCGCGCCTGCGGCTGCGGCCCGCCCCGCGGCCGTGGCCCCGACTGCGGAAAAACTCGAGCAGGACCTGCAGGCGCTGGAGAAGACCAAGGTCAGCGGCGCGATACGCACCGATTTCATCCTGTCGGCGGAAATCATTGCCATTGCACTGGGAACGGTGTCGTCGGAGCCGCTGATCGAGCAGGCCGCGGTGCTGTCCCTGGTGGCGCTGCTGGTCACCGTGGTGGTCTACGGCATCGTGGCCCTGATCGTGCGTCTGGACGACGTCGGCCTGGCGCTGATGGCGCGCAGCAGCGCGGCGCTGCAGGCCCTGGGCCGCGGCATTTTGCAGGCCACGCCCTGGTTGATGCGCACGCTGTCCATCGTCGGCACGGCGGCGATGTTCCTGGTCGGCGGCAGCCTGCTGGTGCATGGCATGGCTTTCATCGAGCACGGGCTTGAAGCCGCGCTGGCAGTGGTCGCCAGCTGGCCTGCCGCGGGACTGTGGGCCTTTGTGCTGCCGCAGCTGGTGCATGTGCTGGTCGGCGCGCTGATCGGCTGCGTGGTGCTGGCCGCGGTGAATCTGTACCAGCGCCTGCGTGGCGGCCCGGCCAAGGCGGCGGCAACGCATTGAACGCACAGACGTTTGCGGATTCCTTGCGCTAGGGCAAAACCCTGGGTTGCGCTCGCGTGTCCAATGGTTTTCACGGGGGCTGTCCCCGGTCCAATCATTGCCTCACCATGAAGAAAACCCTCCTGGCCGCCGCCGCCCTCTGTGCCCTGACTTCGGGAGCCGCCATGGCGCAGACCGAAGGTCCGTGGCTGGTGCGCGCGCGCGCCGTGCACCTCGACAGCGCCAACAAGGACCGCACCGGCCTGGGCCTGTCTATCAACAACAAGACCCTTCCCGAACTCGACATCACCTACTTCTTCAGCCCGAACTTCGCGGCCGAACTGGTGCTGACCGTGCCGCAGAAGCAGGATGTGCACTCGAGCGCCGCCGGCTACCTGGGAACGCTCAAGCACCTGCCTCCCAGCCTGCTGGCCCAGTACCACTTCACCCAGTTCAGCGGCTTCAAGCCGTATGTGGGCGCGGGCGTCAACTACACGCGTTTCTCCAGCGTGAAGCTGCTGGGCGGCGCGGCCGACGTGCAGCGCAACAGCTGGGGCGGCGCGCTGCAGCTCGGCGTGGACATCCCGCTGAACAAGCAGTGGTCGCTGAACTTCGATGTGAAGAAGGTCTACATCAACACCGATGTGACGCTCAATGGCGCCAAGGCCGGCAACTTCAAGATCAACCCGGTGCTGGTGGGCGTGGGCGTGGGCTACCGCTTCTAGGCGGGGACAGGCGACATGAGGTCAGGCCGCCCCCAAGCGTGGTTCAGTGCGCGCAGCATGCATGCTGGCTTGATGCCAGCGCGTTCATGGCTCGACAAGCTGACCACGAACGGGGGCGGGCGGATGTTCACTCCCAAGACCGTCAATGGCTCGCAGGGCTGTCCTTCCTACCTCCAGCCACCTCCCAGCGCCTTGTACAGCTGCACCCGGTTGTCGAGTTCGGCCTGGTGCAGGCGTACCACCTCGAGTTCGGCCGCATAGAGATTGCGCTGGGCGTCGAGCTCTTCCAGATAGCTTGCATAGCCGGCCTGGTAGCGGTCATGGGCAAACCCCAGGCTTTGCTGCAGCACGTCGCGCCGCTCGATCGCAAACTGCGTCTGGCGCGCGAGGCGCACCGTGCCGGTGAGCGCATTCTCGGCGTCGGCAAACGCCGCCAGCACCGCGCCGCGGTAGGCCAGCGCGGCCTGGTCGCGCTGGGCGGTGACGGCATCGGCCTGGGCGCGCAGCCGCCCGGCGTCAAACAGCGGCGCCAGCAGGCTGCCGCCCAGGCTCCACACCGTCAGCGGGTTGTAGTTGAGTGCATTGACCATCAGACTGCCCACGCTGGCGCTGAGGCTCACCTGGGGCAAGAAGGCCGCGCGCTGGGCCTGCAGCTGGTGGTCGCTGGCGGCCAGCAGCGCCGCGGAACGCGCGATGTCGGGCCGGCGTTCGAGCAGCTGTGACGGCAGGCTGGCGGGCACCTGCGGCAGCGGCAAGTCCTGCAGCCGGATGCGCGGCGCGTCCAGCGCCACGTCGGCGCCGCCGGCCTGCCCGAGCAGCAGATAAAGCGTGCTGCGCTGCTTGTCGATCTGCCCGCTCAATTGCTCCACCTGCTGCTGCACGGCCGCGAGTTCGGCCTGGGCCTGGGTCTGCTGCAGCTGCGAGATATAGCCCACGCGCACCTGATCGCGTGCCAGTTGCAGCGCCTGCTCGCGCGCCGTCACGGTGGCTTGGCTGATCGCCTGCTGCGCCTGCAGCGCGCGCAGGCCCACATAGGCCTGCACGGTGGTGGCGGCGACATTCAGCGCCACCGCGTCGCGGTCGGCTTCGCTGGCCTGCAGGCGTGCGCCCGCGGCCTGTTCGAGCTGCGACAGCCGGCCCCAGACATCGGGTTCCCAGCTGGCCTGCAGGCCGGGCTGCAGCGAGCGCGTATGCGTGGGGCCCAACGCCCCCAGGCTGCGCCCGGACTGCGCGCCCATGCTTGCGCTGAGCTGCGGCGACTGCGCCGCGTCGGCGCTGGCCAGCTGCGCCTGGGCTTCGCGCACCCGGGCCATGGCGGTCTGCAGATCGTTGTTCTGCGCCAGCGCCTGGGCGACCAGGCGGTCAAGCTGGGCATCTCCCAGCTGGGTCCACCAGTTGCTGGCGATCTCGCTCGGTGCCGCCGCGGGCGTGGACACGCGCCATTGCGCCGGCAGCGACACGGTGGCAGAAAGCCCGGGCTTGCCCGCTGGCAGGGCCGCGCAGCCGGCGAGCAGCGCGAGCAGCAAGGGCGACAACAGGGCGCTGCGCTTCATGGCTGGGCCTTGTGTTCGCGCGTATCGACATGGGCGATCACCGACATGCCCGGGCGCAGGCGCGCGGCCAGCGGCTGGTCGGCGTCGATGGCGATCTTCACCGGCAGGCGCTGCACGACCTTGGTGAAATTGCCGGTGGCGTTGTCGGCCTTGAGCACGCTGAATTCCGAGCCCGTGGCCGGCGCGATCTCCAGCACCTTGCCGGTCAGCGCGGCGCCGCCCAGGCCGTCGACGGTAAAGCGCGCGGGCTGGCCTGTGCGCACCTGGGCGGTCTGGGTTTCCTTGAAGTTGGCAATCACCCAGAGCTGGGGCGGCACCACGTACAGCAGCTGGCTGCCGGCAGCGACGTACTGGCCCTGGCGCACCGAGACTTCGCTGGCCTGGCCGTCGCTGGGCGCGCGCACCGTGGTGTTGTCGAGGTTGATCTGCGCCTGGCGTACCTGGGCCTGGGCCATCTGCACCGCGGCTTCGAGCGCCTCGCGGTTCACCGTCGTGGCCTTGATGCTTTGCTGGCCAATGGCGATGTCGGCCTGGGCCTTGTCGACGTTGGCCGCGGCCAGGCGCGCCGTGGCGCGCACCTTGTCGCGTTCGTTGAGCGAGACCGAGCCGCGCGCGGCCAGCTCTTCGACGCGCTGCAACTCGGCACGCGCGCGTTCGGCCTCGGCCTTGGCCGCGGCCAGGCTCGCCTGGCGCACCTGCAGGCCGGCCTGGTTCTGCGACTGGGTCTGGGCCGAGTTGGCCAGCTGGGCGCGGGCGTTGACCAGCTGGGCCTCGGCCTGGGCCAGCGCCGCCTGGTAGCTGCGCGTGTCGATGTGCACCAGCGGCTGGCCCACGCTCACATGTTCGTAGTCGTGCACCAGCACTTCGGTCACATAGCCGTTGACCTGGGGCGCAAGCACGGTCACCTGGCCGCGCACATAGGCGTTGTCGGTGGAGATGTCGCCGGTCTCGAACGGCCCGACATTCCAGGCGCGCAGCAACAGCACAATGCCCACGGCGGCCAGCGCGGCCATCAGCAGCGCGCTGCGCAGGCTGGGGCGCTCTTTCTTGGGCGTGGGGGAAGGGCCGGCGGCGGCCGGGGCGGCAGGGGGGGTGGTGGCGCTCATGGGTATTTGGTAGTTGTGGTGGAGCGAAAAAAGGCGGGGCTTCAGCCGGCGGCGGGGGCGGGGCCGGCGCGGGCATCGGGCGCATCGTCGTCTTCGGTTTCGGCGGCGACGGCCGCGTCGGTGCCGACTTCGGGCGTGGTCTCGGCCGTGTGCTGGGCGTTGCGCACGGCTTGCAGCCGGCTGGCGCGGCGCGCGCGCCCGGCCTCGAACAGCGACCAGGCAAGATAGGCCAGCGCGACCAGCGCCACGACGCGGAACACATCGTTGAAGGCCCGCACCTGGGCTTCGCGCCGCACGACCTGGCCCAGCTGGGCCGTGGCCTGGGCGGCGCGCAGCGCGGGGTCGGTGATCTGGCTGGCCAGCGCCTGCTGCTGCAACTGCAGGCGCTGCGCGACCTGGGGCTCGGCCGGGTTGATCTGCTGCGACAGCGCGACCGAATAGGCCTGGGCGCGGTGGATCTGGTAGGTGCCCAGCAGCGCCGAGCCAGCGAGCCCGCCCAGCGACTGGGTGATGGAGATCGTCAGGATGGCGGTGAGCATGTGGTTGGGGCCGTTCTTGAGCCCCTGCACCATGCCCAGCAGCATCAGCGGGCCCATGAAGATGCCCGAGCCCATGGCCAGCAGGAACTGGCTCACGAAGAAGTCCGCGGGCCGGTCCAGGCTGGTGCGGCCGAAGTCCATCCAGGTCGCGGCGCCCAGCAGCACCAGTGCCGCCAGCAGTTGCGGGCCGACGCGCTCCAGGCCGAAGGTCAGCGCCGACAGCAGCATGCCCAGCACGGTGCCGACCAGGATCACGCCGAACAGCGGCTGCATCTGATCGGGCGCCATGCCCAGGGTGCGCAGCATGCCGACCACGCCATAGCTTTGCTCGGTGGTCAGGAAGCGCAGCACGATGGCGCCGATCACAAAGCGTATTGTCGCGCCTTGCGTGAACCAGCGCGTGTGCAGCAGCGGGTTGCGCCGGTGGTGCTCGAGGTACAGGCCGGTGAACAGCAGCAGCATCGAGGCAATCAGCATCCACGCCAGTTCGGGCGCATTGAACCACCAGCGCGTCGTGCCCTGCACCAGCACCGCAACCAGCAGGCCCACGCCGGGCACCAGCAGCGCGATGCTCAGAAAATCGCGTTTCTCGAACGCCTGGAACTGCACGCCCGCGGGCAGCTTGAGCAGCACCACGGCGGCAAACGACATCAGCGCCAGACCGGCTTCAAACCAGTAGAGGTTGTGCCACTGGCCGTGGTCGAGCAGGCTGGGCGACAGCAGCCAGGCCAGCGGCGTGGCCAGCTGGCTGACGCCCACGCCCAGCACCAGCATCTTGAGCACATGCACGCGCGGCATGGCCTGCAGCATGTAGAGCGTGGCAAGCGAGGTGCAGGCCGCCGCGGCCAGGCCGCTGGCGCCGCGCAGCCACAGCAGGCTCTGGGCGCTGCCCAGCACCAGGTGGAGCACGCACAGCAGCGCATACAGGCCCAGGCTGATCTCGGTGAACAGCCGCATTCCGTACTGCTGGCGGAACTTGTAGACCAGCAAGTTGGCGGTGACGCTGAACGTGACATAGGCGCCCGTGAGCCACGCGGCTTCGCTGGGAGTCATGCCCATCTGCCCCTGGATGGTGGGCAGGTTGACGCTGAATAGCGCATTGCCCAGGCCGCCGGTCAGGCCGACCAGGATGGCGACCAGCGCATAGCAAACGCGCTCCCAGGGAGCGTGCGAGAGCATGGCCGGCGACCCGGGCAGGGCCGGCTTTTCGTGCTCCTCCCAATCGGGCGGGCGACGCAGGTAGACGGTTTGGCTCATGCGGCGGCGTCGGGTTGCAGGCCGCGGCGGATGATGTCCAGCGCCTGGCGGGCCAGGCGCCGGCGCTCGGCGTCGCTGCTGCCGCGCAGCGCCGCGCCCAGCATGCCGATCAGCAGCGACAGGTCGCGCGCCTGCACGTCGCTGCGCACCAGGCCCTGGGCCTGGGCGCGTTCGAGCGCCGGCGCAAACGCATCCCAGGCGCGCTGGCGCACGGCCTTGAAGCGCGGGTCCTTGAGGCTGGCGCTGCGCCAGTAGTCGGACAGCGTGGGCGAATTCACGATGCGTGCGGACAGATAAGCCATCAGTTCAAAGAAGGCATGGCTGCTGCCTTCGAGCTTTTGCGCCTGATCGTGCAGGCGCTGGGTGGAGCGCTCGAGCAGGCCCAGCAGGATTGCATCGCGGTCGGGAAACTGCCGGTACAGCGTGGCGCGGCCCACGCCCGCGTGCTCGACCACGAGTTCCAGCGGGGCGTTGACGCCATGCACGGTGAACACGGCATCGGCCGCGTCAAGCAGCTGCTCACGGCGCAGCGCGGCATCGGGGCGTTTGGCAATCGGCAGGTTCATGGCTGCAATTATCGGACAATTTTGTCCGTTAATTGGCCGTTGCGACAAATGGCCCTGTGCGGCTGTGGCTTTTGAGCTCGGCGCGCCGGCGCACTTCAGTTGCGCTGGGTGCGCTCCCGCTGTATGCCGCGGCCAATGGTTGCGGCCAGCATGCCCATTTCCTGGGCAAGGACTTCAAGGATGTCGTCCAGCGCCACCAGGCCGATCAGCACCTGCTGCGCGGTGACCACCGGAATGCGGCGCACGCCATGGGCGCGCATGCTGCGCAGCACATCGATCAGCGAGGCGTCCTCGGCCGCGGTCACCGGCTTGGCGCTCATGACTTCGCCCACCGTGAGTCCGTCGGGTGCCAGCTCGGGGGCCACCACGGAAATCACGATGTCGCGGTCGGTGAGCACGCCGGCCACGGTACGCAGGCCCTGGGTTTCATCGACCACGACCAGCGCGCCCACATGGTGTTCGCGCATCAGCCGCGCCGCGGTGACGAGATTGGTATGGCGATAGGCAATGGCGACTTCGCGCGTGCAGATTTCGCCGGCGGTCAAACGTTCGCTCATGGCAGTCTCCCGAGTGGAAAGCGATATCGGCGCCCGCTGCCAGGCGCCAATGCCTGCTGCCCATGATGGCTCCAACAGGGCAGTGGGTCAATGCGATGGCGGCGCGCGCGCCGCATGCGTTCCTGTCCTACCCGAAGCGCGGGCCTGCATGGCTAGGCTGGAGCCAGGGGTCGCGCCCGGCTGGCAAGCCACCGGGGCGACGTTTTTGCTGCTTTCCCGGGAAGGTCCGCGCACATGTTGCTTTCCGTTGCCACCGCCCATGCCGAGGCGCCCACATCCATGGGCACGCTGCCCGCTCTTGCCGCTCTTGCCGCTATTCCCGCGCCTGACCCGCAGCGCCAGGCGCTGGCCCGCGGCTTGATGCGCAGCCCGGCGCATATTTCCGCCAAGTATTTCTATGATCAACGCGGCTGCGAGCTTTTCGAGGACATCACGCGCCTGCCCGAGTACTATCCGACACGCACCGAAAAAGCGCTGCTGCAGGCGCGCGGCGCCGATATTGCGCGCAGCGTCGGGCCCTGCACCAGCCTGATCGAACTGGGCGCGGGCAATTGCGAGAAAGTGCGGCTGCTGCTGCCTGCCTTGCAGCCGCGGCGCTTTGTCGGCGTCGATGTGGCGGGCGACTTCGTGCAGGCCGCGGTCGAGCGCCTGGCCCAGGATTTTCCCGGCCTTGAAGTCTGTGCCGTCGAGGCCGACATCACCGCGCCCGTGACGCTGCCGGCGCGCATTGGCGCGCAGGGCCGGCTGGTGTTCTACCCGGGCTCGTCCATAGGCAATTTCGATCCCGATCAATCGATGACGCTGCTGCGCCAGATGCATGCGCTGGCCGGCCCGGGCGGCGGCCTGCTGATAGGCATAGACCTGCCCAAGGATCTGCAGGTGCTTGAAGCCGCGTACAACGACGCGGCCGGCGTCACCGCCGAGTTCAACCGCAACGCGCTGCTGCACGTGAACCATTGCCTGGGCAGCGACTTCGATCCTGCGCAATGGGCGCATGTGGCGTTCTTCAACGCCGCGCACTCGCGCATCGAGATGCACCTGCAGGCGCGCGCGCAGCAGCAGGTGCAGTGGCCCGGTGGCGCGCGCGCGTTTGCGCGCGGCGAGCGCATCCATACCGAGAACAGCTACAAGTACCCGCTGCCGCTGTTCCTGCAGATGCTGACCCAGGCCGGCTTCAAGGCCTGCAAGGCCTGGACCGACCCCCAAGATTGGTTTGCCGTAATTCATGCCAAAGCTTGAAATCGCCGCGCTGGCCCAGGCCTATGTCCACGTGCGCCAGGCCAGTCTTGCGCTGGCCGCGCCGCTGTCGGCCGAAGACTGCTGCGTGCAGTCCATGCCCGATGCCAGTCCGGTCAAATGGCATCTGGCGCACACCACCTGGTTTTTCGAGACCTTCGTGCTCGAGCCGCATGAGCCGCGATTTGCCCCGTTTCACCCGGCGTTTCGCGTGCTGTTCAACTCCTACTACCAGGGCGTGGGCGCGCGCCATCCGCGCGCCGAGCGCGGGCTGATCACGCGCCCCGGCCTGCAGCAGGTGCTTGACTACCGCGCCCAGGTCGATGCCCGCATGCAGGCGCTGCTGTCTGGCGATCTCGATGCGCGGCTGGCCGCGCTGATCGAGCTGGGACTGCAGCATGAGCAGCAGCACCAGGAACTGCTGCTGACCGATATCAAGCATCTGCTGTCGTGCAATCCGCTGGCGCCCGCGTATGCGAGCGCCGGCGTGCACGCCGCGGCGGCAGGGCCCGTGGCGCTGCGCTGGTTGCCGCAGGACGCAGGCCTGCACCAGATCGGCCATGCGGGCGAAGGCTTTGCGTTTGACAACGAAGCACCGCGCCATGCGGTCTATCTGAACGCGTTCGCGCTGGCCTCGCGCCCGGTCAGCAATGCCGAATACCAGGCCTTTGTCGATGCCGGCGGCTATGCCGAGCCCGGCCATTGGCTGGCCGAGGGCTGGGACTGGCTGCAGGCCAAGGCGCGCAAGGCGCCCATGTATTGGCAACGCCAGGACGAAGGCGGCTGGGCCGAATTCACGCTGCATGGACTGCGTCCGCTGGAGCCGGCGCAGCCCGCGGTGCATCTGAGCTACTACGAAGCCGACGCCTATGCGCGCTGGGCCGGCGCGCGCCTGCCGACCGAAGCCGAATGGGAAGTCGCGGCGCAGGCCGCGCAAGGCCTGCACCCCCCGGCGCAGGCCGCGCAACGCCTACACCCCGCAGCGCAGGCGGCGCCCGGCGAAGTCTGGGAATGGACCCAGTCAAGCTATGCGCCCTACCCGGGGTTTCGCAGCGCCGAAGGCGCCGTGGGCGAGTACAACGGCAAGTTCATGGTCAACCAGTATGTGCTGCGCGGCGGCTCCTGCGCCTCGCCGCCAGGCCATGTGCGGCCGACCTACCGCAACTTCTTTGCGGCCGGCGCCTGCTGGCAGTTCACTGGGTTGCGGCTGGCGCGCGATCTCTGAAAGCACCTTCGTGGCGCCGGCGCATCCCGGCCAGCAGCAGGGCCGCACGCGGTGGCTCACGGCCAATGAAGTTCTGATGGCGTCGGCGCGCGCGTCGACTGCTGGCTCAAAGCCAGCCGGCTCGCAGCGGCTGGCTTTTTTCATGCCGCGCCCCTATACCAACTAGGTATGTGATTATTTACAGTAGAGCACTTTTATTTTGCATGGTTTTATCCCCGGGGCATGTGGACGGATCTGTGGAAAACTCCCCAGGTAAGCTGTGAAAGCCGCGCCAGCATTGGCTTGCGACGCAGTGCTTAAAAAATGTGCAGTGCGGGTAAGCTGCGCTGCCGGCCATCGCGTGCGGCCTGCCTGGCAGGGGCCGGCGTGCATTACGATCGGGCACGCGCCGCGTCCCGTGGCGCGAGCGAGCAAGAGACAAGTGCATGGAATTGCTGAGCAACGATGAGGCTGGAATGCGCGCCGCCCTGGCCCAGGCGCAGGCCGCGGCCCAGGCCGGCGAAGTGCCCGTGGGCGCCGTCGTGGTCAAGAACGGCGTGGTTGTCGGCCGTGGCCGCAACGCGCCCGTGGCTTTGCACGACCCCACGGCCCATGCCGAAATCCAGGCGCTGCGCGACGCCGCGCAGCAGCTGGGCAATTACCGGCTTGACGGCTGCACGCTGTATGTGACGCTCGAGCCCTGCGCGATGTGCAGCGGCGCGGCCCTGCATGCGCGCGTGGCGCGCGTGGTCTATGGCGCGGCCGAGCCCAAGACCGGCGCCGCGGGCTCGGTGCTTGACCTGTTTGCCGAGCCGCGCCTGAACCACCACACACAGATCGAGCGTGGCGTGCTGGCCCAGGAATGCAGTGCGCTGCTTGCCCGGTTTTTCCAGCAGCGGCGCCGCCAGAACCAGGCCGCGGCCAGGGCCGCCCACCCGCTGCGCGACGACGCGCTGCGCACCCCCGATGCGGCATTTGCGGCCTTGCCCGACTATCCCTGGGCGCCGCGCTACGCGAGCGACTGGCCCAGCCTGCAGGGGCTGCGTCTGCATTACCTCGATGAAGGCCCGCGCGACGCGCCACTGACCTGGCTGTGCCTGCACGGCGACCCCGAATGGAGCTATCAGTATCGCCACATGCTGCCGGTGTTTCTGGCCGCGGGCCACCGCGTGGTCGCGCCCGATCTGATCGGTTTCGGCCGCAGCGACAAGCCCAAGAAGCCGGGTTTCCACACGCTGGACACCCATAGGCGCATCCTGCTTGATCTGCTGGAGCAGGCCGATCTGCAGCGCTGCGTGCTGGTGCTGCAGGGCAGTGCCGGCCCGCTGGGGTTGACGCTGGCGCCGGCCGCGCCCGCGCGCTTTGCGGGCGCGCTGCTGATGGATACCTGGCTGCAGGCCGGCGCGCATGCGGCGGCGCAATGCAGCGCCCGGGAGGCCGCCGCCTGCGAGGCGCCGTTTCCGGACCGCGGCCACCGCGCGGCCCTGCAGGCGTTTGCGGCAATGAAGCCCTCATGCGAGCAGGCCCTGGCCCCGGCCGCACGCGCTTTCTGGCGCGACGACTGGCAGGGCAGGGTGCTGGCATTTGCCGGCCGCCGCGATGTGGCGCCCGGCCTGCAGGCGCTGGTCCAGGGCATGCGCGGCAGCGCGCCGCTGCGCGCTGTGCCCGACGCCAGCCCTGGGCTTCCCGGGCCCGGAAGCTACATGGCCTTGCAGGCTGTGGAATACTTCAGCCCATCCTAGAGCGGCCCCATTCTTGCTTGGTCCGCTCGGCGCCTTAACGCTCCAGGTGGCCAGTGCGCTGGCCCCTGTCTTACCGGAGCAGGCTGCATCGGCAGCCTGAATGCCTTGTCTTCGAAATCCAACAAACACCATCATCCCCACGATCACCACGACCACCATGCGCATGACGCCGATGGCGCCTGCTGCGGTGACGTCCGGGGACCGCGCCGCATCTACGTCTATTCGCCGTCCAGCGCGGTCAATGACAAGCCGGCATTCAAGCGCGGCATTGCGCGGCTGCGCGCACTGGGTCATGACGTGGAAATCGATGCCGACGCACTGACGCGCGAGACGCGCTTTGCGGGCGACGACGCCACGCGGCTGGCCGCCATCCACCGCGCGGCTGCCAGCGGCGCCGACGTGGCGCTGATTTCACGCGGCGGCTACGGCATGGGCCGCCTGCTGCCGCGTATCGATTACGCGGCCGTGGCCAGGGCCGTCGAGGGCGGCACGAAGTTTGTCGGCTTGAGCGATTTCACGGCATTCCAGAGCGCGCTGCTGGCGCGCGTTGGCGCCGTCAGCTGGGCCGGTCCGTCGCTGGGCGCCGATTTCGGCTCGGCCGAGGAACCCGACGACATCATGCTTGACTGCTTTGACGACCTGCTTGCGGGTCGCGGTGAAGGCAGCGGCTGGCGCATGCACAAGCAGGCGCCGCTGGCCAACGGCGCGCCGGCCGTGCCCGATATCTATCTGCAGGATGCCACGCTGTGGGGCGGCAACCTGGCGATGATTGCCTCCTTGGTGGGCACGCCCTTTTTGCCCGATGTACCGGGCGGCATCCTGTTCCTGGAGGACGTCAGCGAGCATCCCTATCGCGTCGAGCGCATGCTGAGCCAGCTGCTGTACTCCGGCGTGCTGGCCAAGCAGCGCGCCGTGGTGCTGGGCCAGTTCACCGACTACAAGCTGGCGCCGCACGACAAGGGCTTCAAGCTGCAAAGCGTGGTGGACTGGCTGCGCACGCAGATCAATGCGCCGGTGCTGACCAACCTGCCTTTCGGCCATGTGCAAACCAAGGTGCTGCTGCCCGTGGGCGCCAAGGTTTCGCTGTCGGTCGAGGGCCGCGACGCCCTGATCTACTGGGGCCATACGCACTGAAAGCGGCTGGCAGCCAGGCATCCGGCTATCCCACGCGCCCTGTAGTTTTTGTCCGTCAGCCAGGCCTTGTTGCAGACCCTATCTTCAAACCTCCCTACCACTTCAGGAGACCAAGATGGACGACAAGGAAAAGACAGCAACCGGCGCGGGCGCCGTGCTTGGCGGCGTGGCCGGTGGTGTTGCCGGCGGTGCCGCTGCGGGTGCCGCCATTGGTGGCATGACAGGCCCTGTGGGCGCGGCCGTCGGCGCACTGGCCGGCGCTGCCGTCGGTGCCATGGCTGGCAAGGGAGTGGCCAATGTCGACCCGGTGGCGGAAGACACCTACTGGCGCGACAACTATTCGAGCCGACCCTATGCCAGCGGTGGCAGCTATGACGAGTTTGGCCCGGCCTACCGCTATGGCGTGGATTCCTATTCCAAGTACCAGGGGCGCTCGTTTGACGACGTTGACGCCGATCTGAGCCGTGACTGGGGCAGCACCCGCGGCTCTTCCACGCTGGACTGGGAGCGCGCGCGTCCCGCCGCGCGCGATGCCTGGCAGCGCCTGAGCGACCGCGTGGAACGCGCTGTTCCGGGTGACTCGGACCGCGACGGCCTGTAATTCGCCTCGCCTGCCGAGCACCGGGGCCGCTACGCCAGGTAGCGGCCCTTTTTTTGTCACTGCGGCCTGCCGAACGGGACTTGCAAGCCAGGCGGCAAAACGTTCATGCCGTCTTCCCCCGGCATGCCTGGCCCCTGGCGCTGCGCCCGCGTTATTCGAGGTAGCGGCCTTGTTCCTTCTTGCGCGCGCGCAGGCCCTTGCGCAGGAACAGGTGGGTGCCGCCCTGCACGGCCAGCGGCTGGCGCGTGTCGCCGGCAAGGTGCGCATCGATGCGCGCTTCCAGATTGTCAAGCAGCGACTGCAGCGCCGTGCGCTCGACGGCGGGCAGCTCGGGGTGCTGCTGCAGAAAACCTTGCAGGAAGCGGCGCGCGTCATCGAGCAGCACCGCGCGCGTGGGCGCCAGCGAGTGGTAGCTTGCGTCATGCAGGCCCGGCGTTTCGGTGCCCAGCAAATAGCAGCCGATATAGTCGCCGCGTGTCTCGCCGACCTCGGGGTCGCGGCTGAGTTTTTTGAAAAGATCGAAGGGCCACATACAGCGTGCGAAGTAGGAACGGGGGGCCGCGCGGGCGCGCGGAAAGCCCCAGATTGTGGCAGGCTGGGGTAAGCCCGCGCTGCGGTCAGCGCGTACACCAGTTACAAGAGCATCTCACAACAGGAGAGCTCAATGGGCACAGGGAGGGCGGCAGGGGGGGTGAAATGGGGCGCGATCGCGCTGGTCGGGCTGGCCCTGCTCGGGGGCACGGCGCTGGCGGTCTATGCGCTGCGCAGCCAGGCGCCGCTCGATGGCCGCCTGGCCGTGGCCGGGCTGGCGCAGCCGGTGCAGGTGCGCCGCGACGAGGCCGATGTCACGCATGTTTCCGCCCGCTCGCCGCAGGATCTGTGGCGCGCGCTGGGCCATGTGCATGCGCAGGAGCGCAGCTGGCAGCTCGAGTTCAACCGCCGCGTGATGCATGGCACGCTGTCCGAGGTGCTGGGCCCGGCCACGCTGGACACCGACAAGCTGATGCGCGCCCTCGATATCCGCGGCGCGGCGCGGCGCCAGTACGCGGGCCTGCCGCTGCAGGCGCGCGAAGCCCTGCAGGCCTATAGCGAAGGCATCGCGGCTTTCCATGCGGCCCGGCCCCAGGCGCTGAGCCCTGAATTCCTGCTGCTGGGCGTGACGCCGGGACGCGACGGCGCGCACGACGGCTCGCCCTGGTCGCCCGAAGACAGCGTGGGCTGGGCGCTGATGATGGCGCTGGACCTGGGCGGCAACTGGGGCAATGAATTCGCGCGGCTGTCGCTGTTGCGTGCGCTGGACACCAAACGCCTGTGGCAGCTGATGCCGCCCTATCCGGGCGAGCCGCCGGCCACGGCCACCGATCTTGCGGCGCTGTACCGCAGCCTGGGCGTCTATGCCAGGCACGAGCCGGCCGCAGCGCCCGTGGCCGCCAGCCTGCCCGGGCTGGGCGGTGCGATTGCCCAGGCGCGCGCCGACTGGGCCCAGGCGCTGGCCCAGGAAGCCGGCAGCAACGACGGCAAGGGCAGCAACAACTGGGTGCTGGCCGGCGCGCGCAGCACCAGCGGCAAGCCGCTGCTGGCCAATGACCCGCACCTGGGCCTGAGCGCGCCCGCCATCTGGTACTACGCCCACCTGCAGTCGCCGGCCGGACAGTCCAGCGACGGCGCGGCCATTGGCGCCATAGACACCATAGGCGCGACGCTGCCCGGCCTGCCCTTCGTGGTGCTGGGCCGCACCGCGCGCGTCGCCTGGGGCTTCACCAACACCAACCCCGATGTGCAGGACCTGTACCTCGAGCAGATCGACACGCAGGACGCAACGCGCTATCGCACGCCCGAAGGCTGGGCGCGCTTTGACGTACGCGAGGAAGTCATTCGCATCAAGGGCCGCGCGGACCTGAAGCTGCAGCTGCGCGCCACGCGCCATGGCCCGGTGCTCAGCGATGTGCAGCCCAGCCACGCTCAGGTGCTGGACCTGTCGAAATATGTGCTGGCGCTGCGCTGGAGCGCGCTGGATGCCGACAACCAGACGGTTCTTGCGGGCCTGCAGGCCAACCAGGCCCAGAGCGTGGCCGAACTGCAGCAGGCGTTTGGCCATTACCACTCGCCCATGCAAAGCATCGTCATGGCCGATGTCGACGGCGCCATTGCCTTCAAGGCCGCGGGCAAGGTGCCCTTGCGCGGCGCCGACAACGACTTGCGCGGCGTCGCGCCCGCCCCCGGCTGGGACGCGCGCTACGACTGGCAAGGCTGGCTGGACCACGACCAGACGCCGCAGGACAGCGGCGCGCAGCAGGGCTGGATCGCCACCGCCAACCAGCGCGTGACCGGGCCGGACTACGCGCATTTCCTGACGCAGGACTGGCATCTGCCCTACCGCTATGACCGCATTGCGCAATTGCTGCAAGCGCGGCCGCTGCACGATCTCGACAGCCTTGCGGCAATACAGACCGATGTCACTTCGCTGGCCACGCAGCGCCTGCTGCCCGCGCTGCGCACGGCGGCCGCCCAGGCCAGCCATCCGCTGGCCGCGCAAGCCGCGCAGCTGCTGCGCGATTTCGACGGGCGCATGGATGCGCGGCAAAGCGCGCCGCTGATCTTCGCGGCCTGGGCCGATGAGCTTGCGCGCGGCCTGATCGTGCCGCGCATAGGGGCAGCGCGCTTTGCCGCCACCTATGGCAAGCGCGACTTCCGCGCGGGCATCGAAGGCATTCTGGCGCGCGACGATGGCTGGTGGTGCGCACCGCGCAGCTGCGACCAGCAGTCCGCGCTGGCGCTGGAGCGGGCGCTGATCCGTCTGCAGGCGGCCTACGGCGCCCGGCCCGCGCAGTGGCGCTGGGGCCATGCCCATGCGGCCGTGAGCAGCCACCGTCCGCTGGGCAGCGTTGCCGCGCTGGCGCGCTTTTTCAATGTGCAGGCGCCCTCATCGGGCGACGGCTATACGGTCAATGTCGGCCAGTACAACGCGGGCGATGTCGCGAGTGGGCCGTTTGTCAACCGGCATGCGGCTTCGCTGCGCGGCCTCTACGACCTGGCCGATCTGGAGCAGTCGCGTTTCATCTTCCAGACCGGGCAAAGCGGCAATGTGTTCTCGCCGCGCTATGCGGACATGCGCGACGCCTGGGCCGCGGGCCAGTACCGGCCGCTGCAACGCATGCCGGCGCGCTGGCGGCATCAGCTGGTGCTGCAGCCGCGCACCAATGACTGAGCCTCAAGGCGTTAGCCAGGCATTGGCCTGATCGATGTTGTGCAGGCGGTCGTGTCCGGCCAGGCTTTGCAGCTGCAGCTGGGCCACCACATAGCGGTAGCGTGCCTGGGCCAGATCGCGCAAGGTGGTGGTGTGCTGCTGTTCGGCCTGGAGCACATCCAGCGTCGTGCGGCTACCCGCCTGCCGCGATTTCTGGCTTGACAGCAGCGCCTGCTGCGCCGAGCGCTGGGCCTGCTCCAGGGCGCGCACGCGCAGCACGCCTTCGGTCATGGAGCGGAACTCCTGGTGCACCCGCACGCCCAGCTCGCGGCGTGCGCTTTCCAGCGCTTCACGCGCGCGCTCCTCGCCGGCCAGCGCCTGGCGTACCTGAGAATTCACCGCGCCGCCTGCATACAGCGGAACGCTCAGCTGCAGGCCCACCGACTTTTGCAGATAGCGCGAGTTGACGTTGGACACGCTGTCGCTCTGGCTGCGCGACCACTGCGCCACCGCGTCCAGCGTAGGGCGGTGGCCGGCCTGGGCCTTGTCCACCTCGAGGCGGGCGGCCTCGGCCTGGGCGCGCAGCGCCTGCAGGTCGGGGCTGGCGGCTTCGGCGCGCGCTATCCATTCGTCCAGATGCTGGGGCGGCGGCGCGGTGGGCACGAAGCGCGGCACGTCGATGCCGGCCAGCGCTGCGGCGCTTTGCCCGGTCAGCACCTCGAGACGGCGCTGAGTGAACTCGACGTTCTGCGTGGTTTCCAGTTCCTGGGCCAGCGTCAGGTCCAGGCGCGCCTGGACTTCGTCGATGTCGGTGCGCGAACCCGTGCCGGCCGCAAAGCTCTTGCGTGCGGCGTCGAGCTGCGTGACATTGCTGGCCTTTTGCGCCTGCAGCAGCGCGATCTGGTCGCGCGCCAGCAGCGCGTCGAAATAGGCTTCGCTGACGCGCACCACCAGCGACTGTTCGTCGCGCTCCAGCGATGCGTTGGCCTCGTCGACCTGTGCGCGCGCCTGCCGCAGCTGCGCTCCCAGGTAGGGACGGTACAGCGGCTGGCGCACGCTCAGCGTCTGGTTGCCGCTGTAGTAATTGTTGCTGGCGCGCCGGGGCTGGCCAAACACGTCAGAGCTCTTGCTCTCGAGGTCGTTGTAGTTGCGGCTGGCATTGAGCGTGACCTGGGGGCGCTGCTGGGCCAGCGCCTGGGGCAGGCGTTCGCGCGCCGCAGCGGCGCCGGCGCGCGCCGCGCGTATCGTGGCGTCATGGGCAAAGGCCGCGTCATAGGCCTGGCGCAGGTCCAGCGCCTGGGCGGGCGCGGCCAGGCCTGCGGCCAGCAGCGCGCAGACCTGCAGGCGCCGCAGTGCAAGAGGGGCTTGTGTCATGGCCTCACTCCTCGGTCATCGAGGCAGCAATGCGCTTGGTCAGCGGATGCAGCAGGTAGGTCAGCAGGCTGCGTTCGCCGGTCCTGAACACCACCTCGACCGGCATGCCGGGCTGGAGCTGGCGCTTGCCCAGGCGCTGCAGGCCTTCGGCCGTGACTTCGATGCGCGCCAGGTAATAGCTGGCCATGGTCTGGGGGTCGGTCAGCAGGTCGGACGAGATCGACTGCACCTTGCCCGGCACGACCAGCTGCGGCGCATGCGCAAACGACGAGAAACGCACGTCTACCGGCAGCTCGGCCTGCACCCGGTCGATCAAATGGGGCGCGACCTGGGTTTCCAGCAGCAGCGGTGCCTCGCCCGGAACGATGTCCATCAGCTTTTGGCCGGGCTGGATCACGCCACCCACGGTCTGCGCCGCCAGACCCACCACCTGGCCATCGGCGGGCGACCTGATTTCCAGGCGCGCGAGTTCATCGCTGAGTGCCTTGAATTTTTCCTGTTCGGCCAGCACTTCGCGGTCCACCTCGGCCAGCTGGGTCTGGACTTCCTTGCGCTGCTCCTGCTGGCGCGAGAGCGCGCGCTGGCGCAGCTCGGCCATGCTGCGCTGCGTGCGCACCGTGTTGCCCTGGAGGTCGGCAATGGCGCTGCCCGAATCGGCCACCATGCGTTCGAGTTCCAGCTGGCGGTTGCGCGGTGCATAGCCTTCGCTGACCAGGCCACGCAGATTGCGCAGTTCCTCGCCCAGCGATTCCTGCTGGACCTGGCGGTTGCCCAGCATGCGGGTGTATGCCTGCTGCATGCCGCGCTGGCCTTCTATGCTTTCCTCGATCGACTGCAGGTCCGAGCGCAGCAAATGCTTGCGCGTGGCAAACAACTGCTCCTGGGTCTGCATGTGCTGGCGAATCAGCGGATCGGCCGCGGCGGCGTGCAGATCTTCGTGAAACACCAGCTGCGAGGCGCCCAAATGCTCGGCCGTGAGCCGCGCCTGCATGGCGCGCAGGCCCAGATAGCGCTGGCGCGCCGACTCGTGGTTGGCGCGCGCGGTGGCGGTGTCCAGTCGCATCAGCAGCTGGCCTTCGCGCACCTGCTCGCCTTCGCGCACCAGCACCTGGTTGACGATGCCGCCCGACAGGTGCTGCACGGTCTTGCGCTTGGTGTCTATGGCCACCATGCCGGCGCTGGGAACGCCTTCGTCCAGCGGCGCCAGCGCCGCCCACAGCAGGAAGCCGCCAAAGCCCGCGGCCAGGGTCCAAAGGCCTATGCGCCCGATGCGGCGCGCATCCTTGGCGTTGTGGTCGGCAGGCAGGGCAGGGCCGGCATCGCCGCCTGCGGGGGAAAGGGAAAGATTGTGGGCCATGAAAGGACTCGTTGTATTGGAAGGAATGACAAGGGCGGCGGGCGGCTCAAAGCGCCAGCAGACGTGGGGAGGGCAGGCCGGCGGCGGCGGCGCTGGCGCTGGCGGCGGCGCTGCGCATCGCGGCAAGCACGGCATCGCGCGCGCCATCGCGCTCCACCTGTCCGTTGCGCAGCAGCACCACCCGGTCGGCGGCCGTGAGAATGCCCTGGCGGTGGGTGACGATCACCACCGTGCTGCCCTGGGCGCGCAGCTCCTGCAGCACATGCACCAGCGCGGCTTCGCCGGCGTCATCGAGATTGGCGTTGGGTTCGTCCAGCACCACCAGGCGCGGGCGGCCATAGATGGCACGCGCCAGGGCAATGCGCTGGCGCTGCCCGCCCGACAGCAAGCCGCCGGCTTCGCCTATGGACGTGTCGTAGCCCTTGGGAAAGCGCAGCACCATCTCGTGCAGTCCGGCGCTGCGCGTCGCGGCAATCACCTTGTCTGCATCGATTTCGCCAAAGCGCGCGATGTTCTCGGCAATCGTGCCTTCGAACAGCTCGATGTCCTGCGGCAGATAGCCCAGATGCGGGCCCAGCTCACGCCGGTCCCAGCCGGCCAGCGGACGCTCGTCAAGCAGCACTTCGCCGCTCAGGCGCGGCCAGACGCCGATGATGCAGCGCGCCAGCGTCGACTTGCCCGAGCCCGAAGGCCCGAGAATGGCGGTGACCGAACCTGGCTGCAGCGACAGGCTCACGCCTTGCAGGATCGGTGTCTCGCGCGCCTGGGCATGGGCCACGACATCGTGCAGCTCGACCGCGCCGCCGGGCGCGGTGCGCTGCAGGCGTGCATCGCGCGGGGGGTACGCCTGCAGCAGCTTTTCCAGCCGCGCAAACGCCGCGCGCGCCGTGATGAAGCCGCGCCAGGTTCCGACCAGCTGGTCTATCGGCGCGAGCGTGCGCGTCATCAGCACGTTGGCGGCAATCATTTCGCCGGGCGACAACTGGTTGTTGATCACCAGCAGCGCGCCCGCGCCCAGTCCCAGCGATTGCTGGGAGTAGCGTATGAACTTGCTCCAGGCGGTGATGCGGTGGGTCAGCGACTGGGCCTGGCCCTGCAGTCCCAGCGCATGCGCGTAGCGCCGCGCCCAATGCGGCAGCAGGTGGTTGACCATGCCCATGGGCTCGAGCACTTCGACGTTGCGCAGCTTGCCCTGCAGGTAGCTGCGCGCTTCGGCCGAAGCTTCGGTCGCGGCCTGCGCCGGGGCAAGCGACTTGCGGTGGCCGAACCAGACCAGCGCCGCCTGGGCCAGCGCAAAGCACAGCGCAATCCCGGCCAGCGCCGGGTGCAGCAGATAGAGCACCCCCAGGTAGATGGGCGTCCAGGGCGCGTCGAACAGCGCAAAGATGCCGCTGCCCGTGAGGAACTGGCGCACCTGCAGCAGATCGGAAAAGGCGCGCTGCGCGGCCTCGCCCTGGCGGCCCAGGCGGGCCTCGAAACTGGCCTCGAAGACGCGCGCGCCCAGCAGGTTGTCCAGGCGCACGCCGCTGCGCACCAATACCTTGGAACGCATCCATTCGGAAAACGCCATCACCATGAACAGGAACAGGGTGATCAACGACATCGCCAGCAGCGTCAGCTCGTTCTGGCTGACCATGACGCGGTCGAAGACCTGCAGCATGTACATGGTGGGCGACAGCAGCAGCAAGTTGGCAAGCATGCTGAACAGGCCGGCCATGGCAAATTCACGGCGAAATGACCACAGTGCCTGCGTCAATTCGCTGCGGTGAAAGAAAGCGGGGGATTTCATGTGAAATTCCTCAAGGATGATAGGACTGGGCCGCATCAAGCCGACGCGGCTTGCATGGCCGCGGAAGCGGGCTGCGCCGGCGCCGGGCGCGCGGCCTGGGCGAGCGCGGCCAGCACTTCGGCGCGCGGACCGAATGCCTGCTGGCGGCCGTCGCGCAGCACCAGCAGCTTGTTGGCCAGCTGCAGCGCGCTGCCCAGATGGGTGATGACGACAAACGTCGTGCCCAGCGCGCTTGCGCTCTGGATGGCATGGGCCAGCGCCGCATTGCCTTCCTCGTCAAGACTGGAGTTGGGCTCGTCCAGCACCACCAGCACCGGCTGGCCGTAAAGCGCGCGCGCCAGGGCCAGGCGCTGGCGCTGGCCGCCCGAAAGGCGTGCGCCGCCGTCGCCGATGGGGCTGTCGTAGCCTTCGGCCAGGCCCAGGATGAATTCATGCATTCCCACGGCGCGCGCAGCGGCCTCGACCCGGGCTGGCTGCACCGGGCCGAAGCGCGCGATGTTCTCGGCCACCGTGCCCTCGAACAGCTCCACGCCCTGGGGCAGATAGCCCAGATGGGGGCCCAGCTCCTGCTTGCTCCAGCCGTGGATGTCGGCGTCGTCCAGGCGCACCTTGCCGCTTTGCGCCGGCCACAGGCCCACGAGCATGCGCGCCAGCGAGGTCTTGCCGCTGGCCGAGGGGCCGATCACGGCCAGCACATCGCCGGGATTGAGCGCGAAGGCAATGCCGCGCAGCAGCGGTGCCTGGCCGCTTGCGGGCGCGCCGGCCACGAGCTGCTCGACCTGCAGCCTTCCGCGCGGCGCGGGCAAGGCCATGCCCCGGGGGCGCTGCGGCACGGCCTGCAGCAGTTGCTGCAGCCGGGCCCAGGCGTCGCGCACGTTGATCACGGCCTGCCACTGCGCGACGGCCTGCACCAGCGGGGCCAGCATGCGGCCGCCCAGAATCGAGGCAATGATCATCATGCCGCCGCCGCCGTTGAGACGGTCGTGCAGCAGCAGCCAGCAACCCAGGCCCAGCAGCAGCGAACCCAGCGTGTTCTGCAGCAGCTTGCCCAGTGCCTGAAAGCCGCCCGCGCTTTCCGAGGCCCCGGCCTGCAGCGTGAGAAAATGGCGCTGCTTTTCCAGCCAGCGCAGCTGCAGGTTGCGCAGCATGCCCATGGACTCGATGACTTCGACATTGCGCAGGCTGGAGTCGGCATATTGCTGCGCTGCAATCGAGCTGCGGTTGGCCTCCATCAGCGGTGGCTTGGTGCGCCTTTCGTTGCACCAGGCCACGGTGACCTGCAGCAGTGCAAACACCACCGCCGACCACCCCAGCACCGGGCTGATCACGAACAGCAGCACCATCATCAGCAGCGCGATCGGCGCTTCCATCAGGGCCAGCAGCGCGGGCGAAAACAGGAAGTCGCAGACCAGGCGCAAGTCGCTCAGCGGCTGCGTGCTGCCGCCGCCCAGGCGCTGCAGGCGCGCCGAAAAGATGGCGTGGAAAATGCGCTCGCGCAGTTGGGAATCGAGCTGCACGCCTGCGGTGCGCATGATTTCGCTGCGCGCCCATTCCAGCACTTCCATCAAGGCGTAGGCGCCCAGCACGACCAGCGTCAGCATCAGCAGCGTGAGGTGGTTGCGGCTGTTGACCACCCGGTCGTAGACCTCGAGCATGTAGGCCGACGGAGCGAGCACCAGCAGGCCGGCCAGCAGGCTGAATGCGCCGGAGCGCACGAAATAGGGCTTGAGCGCCCCCAGGGCGGTGCGCAGTTCGTTGGATGAAGCAGTGGTTTTCATGGTCTTGTGGTCAGGTTTGCGGGCCGGGCACGGGCCGGGCGATGTCGCGCCCTGGTTGAGCCATTGCGCAGCCCCGCGCCCTGGGGCCGGAGTAGGGATGGCAAGCCGAACGTCGACAGCACCTGCATGTTATAGTTTTTGGCTATCAATAAAAGTAGGACAATAGTTAATATTGTTTTGTGGGCGAAAAACATCGTTGGCGCGGCCGCGGGGCGCCGATCACAAGCGCTGGCCTGACATGAGTGGTCGCGGCCCTGGGGAAGTTCCTTGTGGCGGCGCATGCGCCGCGCGGGCGGCGGCGTGGTTCAGGCAGCCGAGGCGGAACGCGTCGACAGCGGCGCATATTCCGGCGGATGGGCAAACCAGGGCGCGCTGTCGCGGCCTATGCGCTGGGCCAGCTCTTTCAATACCGGAAGATATTTTTCTTCCAAGGCATGGGTGTCGACGGAGGCATTGGGATAGACCATGTTGATGGCCCCTATCAGCTGCCCCGCGCTCTTGACAGCCAAGCCGATGGCGGAGAAATCCGGTTCATCGCTCCACTCGCCGCGATTGATCGAGTAGCCGGCCTCCCGCGTGCTCCTGAGCACCCGGTCAATTTCCTTGCGCTCCCTGGCTCGCTCACCGACCTCGTCCTTGCGCATGCTGAGCAACTTGAGGATGTTTTCCAGTTGCTCCTCGCTGCATGCGGCCAGATAGGCGCGCCCGACCGCGGTATCGAGCACCGGCAGCCGGGTGCCGATCATGGAATGGTGCTGCGAAAGCATGCTGAAGCGGTGCGTGCTTTCGCGTATCACCATGAATTCCGACTCCATCGTCGCCAGGTCGCAAGGCCACATCAGCGGCTTGACGTAGGCGCGCAGCAGGGGTGCGGCCACGCGCGCAATCCATTCCTCCTCGATGAAGCCTTCGCTCAGGCTGCGCACTTCGAACGTCAGGACGTACTGGCCGTCCCTGTCCGTGGGGCGAACCAGACCGCACAGCCGCAGCGTCTCCAATATCCGCTTGACCGAAGGCCGGGGAATCTGGCTCATGCGGCTGAGCTCGCTGGTGGTGGTGATTCCCCCGGGGGCTTGGTTCATGTACCTGAGCAATTCAATGCCCCGCTGAAGGCTGCGAATTTCCTTGTAGGCCGGGTTGGGCAGGTCTATGGAGTGGGGCATGGGAGCTCTCTAGGCGTTTTCCCGGAGGATTTTGTTCACCTGATGAACGCAATTTACGTCTAATCCCTTTTTTCCGACAATCAGTCATCACCGGATTGAAATGTCGGTGAATCGGTCGAATACGGTGACGACATCGGACCGCATGCGGATGAGCCGGGAGGAAATCCCACAGGGCTTCATCTCTCTTGAACACCTTGGCTGCGCGCTTTGCCAGCCCACGCATGCAACGCTAAGACCTCGGATTTTCAATGGTTATTGGTGCCTTCAAGGGTGCGTGAAAACATGAAGGAGACGAAATTTGTAAAGAAGTCCTGAAGCCCTGTCATGGGGTCGCATGGGAGAAGATGTATTAACGAATCAGTCATGAGCGCTTTGTGCCGATGGTTTCGGCCTGTGTCGCATCATTTCCTTGGGCAAAGTAATATTGAGTAATTTGGTTGTCTATTTTCAGTCACTCACGTGGCAGGAAATGAGAGAACTGAAAAGTGAATTTTTATACTTAAAGGTAAGTAATGAACGTTAGCAAGGTCTACACTTCGGCATCTTTGAATTCTGTGAACAGTGTGCTGAATAACTCGAATCGTGGCGGCGATGCAGGTCGAAATTACAAGGCATCCTTTGATGTGGATGCGGCGGGCAAGCAGATCACGCGTGACAACAAGTCGTGGAATGGCCCGGGCGTGCTGGGCAAGGAAGCGGATCTGACCTATTCATTTCCCGATTGGCAATACAACCAATACAACGTGGGGCGCAACACCAAGCTCAGCGCGTTCACGCTCAAGCAGCAGGAGCAGGCCGAGCTGGCACTGCAGTCCTGGTCCGACCTCGCCAACATCACTTTCACCAAGGTCGGCCCGACGGAAAAGGCCAATGTCACTTTCGGCAACTACGTGGGCCAGGGACAGGCCTATGCAATGATGCCTTTCACGTACGCGCCCCGGGACTACCGCGGCCACAGCACGGACGGGCAAAGCTGGTTCAACATCAACTACTCGCAGGCCAGCCAGCGCGACGGGCTGTACTCGAACCTGCATCCCGAGCTGGGCAACTACGGGCGCATGACCATCACCCATGAAATCGGCCACACGCTGGGTCTGAACCACCCGGGGAACTACAATGCCGGCCAGGGAAATCCGTCGTATCGCGATGCCTCCTATGCCGAAGACACGCGGCAGTACAGCAGCATGAGCTACTGGAACGAGGTCAATACGGGCGGCGATAACAAGGGCCACTTTGCTTCTGCGCCCCTGATGGATGATATTGCCGCCATTCAGCGACTTTACGGCGCGAACATGGAGACCCGCACGGGGGATACGGTCTATGGATTCAACTCGAATTCCGAAAGAGACTTCTTCACCATCAAGAGTGCAGAGCAAAAGCTGGTGTTCTCGGTGTGGGATGCGGGTGGCAGCGATACCTTTGATTTTTCCGGATACCGTGAAAATCAGAATATCAACTTGAATGAAGCCTCATTTTCCGATGTGGGTGGATTGAAGAAGAATGTCTCGATTGCAAAGGGCGTGACCATAGAAAACGCCATTGGCGGTTCCGGCAACGATGTGATTGTCGGCAACGATTCCGGCAACTCTATCGATGGCGGAGACGGCAATGACATCATTTATGGCGGAGCCGGCCAGGATATCCTCAAAGGTGGCAAGGGGATGGATATATTCGTCTATACGAAGGTTTCCGACTCGACCTCAGAACTGTTCGACAAGATCGTTGATTTTGAAACTGGAATTGACAAGATCAATCTGTCGTTCTTCAATCAGACTGCAGGCAAGGCAGGATTTATCCACTTTGTGGATCAATTCACCGGTTCCGCAGGTGAAGTGATGCTGTCCTACGACGCGCAGAGCAACACCAGTGATATTGTCCTGAATGTCAATAATGACACTGTTCCTGATTTGAAGATCCAGTTGGTGGGGCAGGTGGATGCCGCGACTGATTTCATCCTGTAAATAAGCGGACGAAAAGCCATGGGAACATGGTTTTTCGTCCTTTGATGAATCATCGGCTGCATGGCAGAGAAATCTTGTCAAATCCTGGAAATCCAATGCCATGAAATTCATTTCAACATTCTTGTTTTCTATTATGGTCACAACTACCGCCGCAGGCAGTACGCTGCCCTTGCCTCATGCCAAAGATCTGGTGGGGGAGTGGGAGCTGTCCGAAGCCGAGCAGTTCTGCGCCATCCACCTGTGGATAGACGAAATGCCGCAGGCCAATGGCTACCGTTTAAGCGTCGATGCGCGCCCCGGTGCCTGCAATTTCCCGCTGGACGCGGTGGCCTGGCGTCCGTCCCCGGATGGAATCTCCCTGCTGGACCACGAGGGCACTACGCTGATCTTCTTCTCGCAGGAAGTCGGCGGCTACCGCAGCGACATCTACAGCGACCAGGGCATGCGCCTGCAAAGGAAGAAAGCCGCCAAGTGATGGCCGCTTGCGCGATTGCCCTGGCTCAGGCGCCTGGCTGGCGCGAAGCACCCAGGAATTCCTCGATCAGCCCGGCCACGGCCTGGGGCTGGTCGTGGTGCAGCATATGGCCGGCGTCTTCAACGCGCGCCGTGCGGCAGTCGCGCACCCGGGTCAGCCGCTGGTGGTATTCGGCCAGCGAATAGCGGCCCTTGGTCCATTGCGCGAGGCTGTCGTCGCTGGCCTCTATGGCCAGCGTCGGCGCGGTGATGGCCGCATACAGGGCCAGCACTTCATCGACACGAAACAGGTGCGGGTTGACGACCTTGTGCGCGGCGTCGCCCAGGATACGCCAGCGTCCGTCGGCGTCGGGCGCGGCCCAGTGGCTGGCCAGCCACAGCGCCTTGTCCGCGTCGAGTCGGCAATTGGTCTTGCGCAGCCGTTGGGCCACGCCTTCGAGACTGTCGTAGCTCTTGAGATCGAGTTCGCCGCGCGCCAGCGCGCGTGTTTCATCAAGCCATTGCGCATAGCGCGTCGGCGCTTCGCTGGCCGGCGTCGCCGCCAGGCCAAAACCTTCGAGGTTGACCAGACGCTGGATGCGCGCCGGGCGCGTGCCGGCGTAGAGCATGGCGACATTGCCGCCCATGCTGTGGCCGACCAGATGCACGGGCCGGCCGGGCGCATAGTGGTCCAGCAGCAGGTCCAGGTCGGCGAGATAGTCGACAAACTGGTAGTGGTCAACGCGCGTGGCGGACTTCGTCAGGCCGAAGCCGCGCCAGTCGGCGGCAATGATGCTGCGGTCGGTGAAAAAATCCTCGGAAAACGCATCGACGACAAATTGATAGGACGCAGCCACGTCCATCCAGCCATGCGCCAGCACCAGCGGCGGCAAGGCGCTGTCGGCGGCCTGCGGCCCCCAGCGGCGCACATGGTGGTCGACGCCGCGCAGCGGCAGATATTCGGAACGGCTGGGGCGTTGGACGGTATACATGGCGGCCATTATTTCCCGGCGCCGCAGCATCCGCAGTCGTCGCAGGGACAGCGCTCGTTTCCTCGCTGCGAGGGCGCGCAGTATTCCGTAAACTGGCGGGTCTCATTCCAAGCCTCCCGGAGATTGCATGCACAAGGTTCAGTTAGGAAAAAGCGATTTGCAGGTCACGCCCATTTGCCTGGGCACCATGACCTTTGGCGAACAGGTGGCCCAGGCGCCGGCCCATGCAATCCTCGACCGTGCGGTGGAGCTGGGCGTCAATTTCCTCGACACCGCCGAGATGTATGCCGTGCCTGCGCGCGCCGCCACTTTTGGCGCGACCGAAACCATTCTGGGCAACTGGTTTGCCAGCCGCCCCGGCATGCGCGACAAGGTGGTGCTGGCCAGCAAGGTGGCTGGTCCGTCGCGCGGCATGCCCTGGATACGCCAGGGCTCGGGCATGACCGCTGCCGACATCGTTGCCTCTTGTGAAGCCAGCCTGCGCCGGCTGCAGACCGATGTCATTGACCTCTACCAGATCCATTGGCCCGAGCGCCATGTGCCGGCCTTTGGCGCGCTTTACTACGACCCGGCCAAGGAAACCACGCAAACGCCTATCCGCGAGCAGCTCGAGGCGCTGGCGGCACTGGTGCGCGCGGGCAAGATCCGCCATGTGGGCCTGTCGAATGAAACCCCCTATGGCGTGCATGAATTCGTGCGTCTGGCGCAAGCCCATGGCCTGCCGCGCGTCGCCAGCATACAAAATCCCTACTGCCTGCTCAACCGCAGCTACGAGAACGCGCTGGACGAAACCTGCGACCGTCTGGACGTGTCGCTGCTGGCCTATTCGCCGCTGGGCGTGGGCCTGCTCAGCGGCAAGTACGACGCCAGCGGCATCGAGGGCCCCGATGCGCCCCAGGGCACGCGGCTGTCGTATGAGTCGGTGCGCAAGCAGCGCTGGGGCCGGCCCGATGCCATGGCGGCCGCGCGCCGCTACAACCAACTGGCGCGCGACCATGGCCTGAGCCCCACGCAGATGGCTTTGGCGTTCTGCTACACCCAGCGCTGCGTGGCCAGCACCATCATTGGCGTGACGTCGCTGGCCCAGCTCGAGGAGGACTGCGCGATCTGGGGCACGCAGCTGCAGCCCGCGCTGCTCGCTGAAATCAACCAGTTGCGCTGGGAAATGCGCGACCCCGCGGTATGAGCAAGAAGTCCGCCCATGTGAGCGAGACCCCGGCCACGCAACTGCTGCGCGCGAACCGCATCGAGTTCACCGAGCATCCCTACGAATACCAGGAGCATGGCGGCACCTCGCACAGCGCGGCCAGCCTGGGCTTGGAGGAGCACAGCGTGGTCAAGACACTGGTCATGCAGGACCAGGACGCCAAGCCGCTGATCGTGCTGATGCATGGCGACTGCAAGGTCTCGACCAAGAACCTGGCGCGCCAGATCGGCGCCAAGTCGGTCGAGCCCTGCAAGCCCGAGGTGGCCAACCGCCACAGCGGCTATCTGATTGGCGGCACCTCGCCGTTCGGCACGCGCCGCGCCATGCCGGTCTACATCGAGCAGAGCATTCTCGATTTGCCGCGCATAGCGATCAACGGCGGGCGGCGCGGCTTTCTGGTGCAGATCGATCCCCGGGTATGTCTGGATCTGCTCAAAGCCCAGCCGGTGCAGTGCGCGCTGGCAGAATAGCAGTCCCGCGCGGCGTGCACACGTGCGACGGACTGGCGCCGCGGCGCCCGATGGCGCGCGCAGGTGTTTTTTGGCATACCGGCCCGATGCGGGCCAAGGACTTGAATTGAACGCGTTTTATCCTATCCTCGCGACCCTGGCTGCCTACCTCATAGGCTCGCTGTCGTTTGCCGTGATCGTCAGCCGCGTGATGGGCCTGCACGATCCGCGCACCTATGGCAGCGGCAATCCCGGCGCGACCAATGTGCTGCGCTCGGGCAGCAAGCCCGCGGCGATTGCCACGCTGCTGCTTGATGCGCTCAAGGGCTGGCTGCCGGTGATGCTGGTGCAATGGTTCGGCAAGCCCTATGGTCTTGGCGACGGCACGCTGGCCGCGGTCGCGCTGGCGGCCTTTCTCGGACACCTCTATCCGGTGTTCTTCCGCTTTCAGGGCGGCAAGGGCGTGGCCACGGCGCTGGGCGTGCTGCTGGGCATCAGCGGCTGGCTGGGCCTGGCGACCGCGCTGACCTGGTTGATCATCGCGTTCTTCTTTCGCTATTCGTCGCTGGCATCACTGGTGGCAGCGGTGTTTGCCCCGCTCTACTACGTGCTGTTTGGCGGCGTGCTCTGGTATACCGAGGGACCGGTCACTGCAGCCATCGTCGCCATGGGCCTGCTGCTGATCTGGCGCCACCGCGCAAACATCCAGCGGCTGATCGCGGGCAAGGAATCGCGCCTGGGCAAGAAGTCCGATCCGGCCAAGACCACGGGCCACAAGCCGCGCGGCTGAAGCCTGGCGCCGCCGTGGCGTGTCAGCGGCGCTTTTCCAGCACCATCCTGTCGCCCTGGCGCGTCATGTGGAAATCGGCCAGAAAGCTGTTGCCCAGCAGCACGAAAGGCATGGCCTGGGGCGTGACCACGGCGTCGACGCCGCGCGCTTCGAGGCCGCCGATGCGCACCGAGTCCAGACGCAGGCGCCAGCCGCGCACCGCGCCGTTGGCCGTGCCCATCTGCACGCTCTGGCCCTGCAGATAGGGCAGGCCCAGGCGGTCGGCTTCGGCGCGGCCTATGGCCACCGCGCTGGCGCCGGTATCGACCAGATAGCGCATGGACTGGCCGTTGATCTGCCCCTGATCGATGAAATGCCCCTGGCTGTCGGCATACAGCACCAGCTGCGCCGGCCCGCCGGCTGCAGGCCGCGCGCCCAGCTGCACCGGCGCTTCGCCCAGGCGCAGCCTTTGCGGGCGGCCGGCAATGTCGATCACGGCTTCGTCGGGGCCGACCTTGAGCACGCGCACCGTGCCCAGGCTTTCGCCCGCGGCCAGGCTGCGCGGCGCGCCGCCGTCAATCACCAGCAAGGCCTTGCTGCCCAGAATGCCGCTCAGTGCGACCGATTGCGCGCTGGCCAGCGCTGGCAGCAGCGCCAGGATCAGGCTTGCCGAGATTGCACGCCGCTGCCGCCAGCCTAGGGCGAGGACCCAGCGAGGGGCACCGAGCAAGGGCCGCCCCGCAGCGACGGTGCCGTCCCCCTCCACCGAAGGATGAGAGGGGGAAGCGACGAAGTCGCTCAGGGGGTGCTTCATTAATCTCTGAAGTTGTTGAACGACAGCGGCACGTCGTCGATTTCCTTGCGGATCAGCGCCATCGCTGCCTGCAGGTCGTCGCGCTTGGCGCCCGTGATGCGCACTTTCTCGTCCTGGATCGCGGCCTGCACCTTGAGCTTGCTTTCCTTCATCAGCTTTTGCAGCTTCTTGGCGAGTTCGGACTCGATGCCGTTGCGCACCTTGACGACCTGCTTGAGCTTGTCGCCGCCGATCTTCTGGGCCTTCTGGATGTCGAGGAAGCGCACATCCACGCTGCGCTTGGTGAGCTTGTTGCGCAGCAGATCTTCCACCTGGGTCAGCTGGAAGTCCGCATCACCATACATGGTGATTTCCTTGTCCTTGAGTTCGACGGCGGCCGACGAGCCCTTGAAGTCGAAGCGGGTGGCGATTTCCTTGGCGGCGTTCTCGACCGCGTTCTTGACTTCGACGAAATCGGCTTCACACACGGTGTCAAAAGATGGCATGGGTATTTCTCTTTCCTGAAAGGTCTGGGGAGTGCACGGCGCCCAGAGGAGGGCGGGGGCGATAAGCCGCCGGCCAGCGCAGCCCTGGTCGCGGTGCGACAATCCACGTGATGTTAGTCGAGAAAAATGTTCCCTTGCAGCACAGCAACAGCTTTGGCATCGCGGCCCGCGCCCATGCCTTGGTGCGCGTGCATTCCGAAGACGACGTGCGCGCGCTGCTGGCCGACCCGTTCTGGGGCCGGCGCCCGCTGCTGGTGCTGGGCGGGGGCAGCAATATCGTGCTGACCGGCGATGTCGAACCCGTGGTGCTGAAGATGGAAATCCAGGGCATTCGCGTGGTCGAACAAACCCCCACGGCGTGGATTGTCGAAGCCGGCGCGGGCGAGCGCTGGCACGACCTCGTGGCCTGGACGCTGGACCAGGGCCTGGGCGGCCTGGAGAACCTGGCGCTGATTCCGGGCACTGTCGGCGCCTCGCCGGTGCAGAACATCGGCGCCTATGGCGTCGAGCTGCAGGACCGTTTCGAGTCGCTCGATGCGATGGACCTGGTCACGGGTCAGAGCTTTACGCTGAACGCCGCGCAATGCGCGTTCAGCTACCGCGACTCGGTGTTCAAGCATGTGCCAGCCGAGCCTGTGGGCCCGCGCTGCGCCGCGCCTCGGGGCATGGGCCTTGCGGGCCGCGCCGTGATCACACGCGTGCGCTTTGCGCTGCCCAAGGCCTGGAAGCCCGAGATGGGCTATCTGGACATAGAGCGCAAGCGCGCCGAAGTCGGCGTGCAGCAGCCGACGGCGCGCCAGATCTTCGACTGGGTCTGCGAGATCCGCCGCGCCAAGCTGCCCGATCCCGAGGTGCTGGGCAATGCGGGCAGCTTCTTCAAGAACCCCACGGTCAGCGCCGAGCAGTGCGCCGACATCATTGCGCGCGAGCCGCGCATCGTGCATTACCCGCTGGCCGACGGCACGATCAAGCTGGCCGCGGGCTGGTTGATCGACGCCTGCGGCTGGAAAGGCAAGACCATGGGCAAGGCCGGCGTCTACGAGCGCCAGGCGCTGGTGCTGGTCAACCGCGGCGATCGCCACTCCGATGACGCCAGCGTCACGGGCGGCGAAGTCATGACGCTGGCGCGGGCGATACAGACCAGCGTCTACGAGCGCTTTGGCATCCGCCTGGAGCCCGAGCCTGTCGTGGTCTGAGCTACGGGCCCGCGATACATGCGAAAATAGCCCCGTCTCGGCACGGCGGGATGTCCGGTCTGCATGGTGCTCACCGGACAGCGCGTGAAAATTGCCCTTATAAGACACGTCACAAACAGCGGTTTTCCCCGGACAGTGCCCCAGCGAGATTCGATCATGTCAAGTTACAACCCACCTTTTGAAATCCACGTTCATGGCCAAGTGGTGCTGACGGCCCAGACCAGCTTCGAGCAGCTGCAAGAAGCGCTCAAGCCGCTGTGGACCTATGCGGGCGCTCGGTCGCTGGCCGATGGCGCGGCCAGCGTCTACGAAGAAGAGCCGGGTATCCAGTTCGACGCGCGCGAGCACCGGCTGCAGATCTGCTGGACGGTGCGCGGCGACGACGATTTCCGCCAGACGCTGGACGAGATGTGCATGAGCCTCAACGAGCTGTCTGAGCAGGGCGCGGCCATCGAGGTCACGTTCTACGACACCGAATTCGACGACGACGAAGAGGCCGACGAGGCCGAGTCGCGCGACGACTTCCTGATGCTGTTTGTCGGCCCCACGCCGGCGGCCATCATGCAGGTGCAGCGCGATCTGCTGGTGCAGGACGTGGTCAACATGATGGAGCGCCATTTCGACGGCGCTGAGCTCGGCGGCGTGGTTGCCGAGATCGACAAGCTGTTCTCGCTGCGCTTCGATGCGCTGGTGAACTCGCTGGAAATCGGCAAGCCCCCGCGCGGCCCCGGCGGCTCGGGCGGCGGATCGGGCCACGGCAGCGGCGGCAACCGCCGCCCGCGCCACCTGCACTGATGCCCGCGGGCGCGGCGCGAGCGCCGCATCTGGGCGCCACGGCCATGGACCTGCCCTACCTGCGCTCCTATCCCGCGCAGCTGCAGGACCAGGTGCGCGCGCTGCTGGCCAGCGACGGCACAGCGGCGCTGCTGCGCCGCAAATACCCCCAGGCGCATGCGCTGCGCACCGACAAGGCGCTGTACGACTACACGGCCGAGCTCAAGTCACGCCATCTGCGCAAGGGCGGCACCATCCACAAGGTGATGTATGACAGCAAGATCCATGTGGTGCGCAATGCGCTGGGCCTGCACACCAGCCGTTCGCTGGTCCAGGGCGGCAAGCTGTCGGCGCGCCACGAGATCCGCGTGGCGGCAATGTTCAAGAGCACGCCAGAGGAATTCCTGCGCATGATCGTGGTGCACGAACTTGCCCACCTGCGCGAGAAGGACCATGACAAGGCGTTTTACCAGCTGTGCGCGCACATGGAGCCGGCATACCACCAGTATGAGTTCGATGTGCGGCTGTACCTGACCCATCTTGATGCCGGCGGCGCTCGGCTGTGGGGTGAGGCGCCAGCGGCGGCTTGAGGTCTGGAGTACCGGCCCTGCCATCTTTGACACGCTCGGCACCGGGGGCGAACGGCCCGGATTTCGTCACGCAATCTCTACATGCGCGCAATGCCCGGCCGGCAGATCCAGCCAGCGCTGGGCGGCGGCCTGCAGGCTGCTCAGCCCGCCCGTGGCAAGCAGCTGGATCTGCGGCGCCGACGGGGATTCGGGCGCCAGCATGCCGGCCTGGGCCAGCAGGCGGCGCACCTGGCGCGCCACGGGCGCGCCGGTGTCAATCAGCTGCACGGCGGGGCCGAGCAGCGCGCGCAGCTCGTCCTTGACGAAAAGATAGTGGGTGCATCCCAGCACCAGCGTGTCGATCTCGCCGGTCTTCAGACCGAAGCTGCCCAGCGCCTGCGTATGCCGGGCGCAGCGTTCCCAGAGGTCGCTGCCCTGCAAGTCGGCGGCCGGCGGCTGCTCGGTTGCCAGCTCGATGGCGCGCGCCAGCCCATCGCAGGCCTGGACCGCGAATTTCGTATTTTGTGAGTGCTCACTCAGCAGGCGGGCAAAGCGAGCGCTGCTGACGGTGCCGCGCGTGGCCATGACGCCCACATGGTGGGTCTGGCTGCTGAGCGAGGCCGGCTTGAGCGCGGGCTCGACGCCGATCAGCGTGAGATCGGGCATTTCCCGGCGCAGCTGTTCGACGGCCGCGGCCGTGGCCGTGTTGCAGGCAATCACCAGGGCCTTGATGCCGTACCGCGCGCGCAGGTGGCGGGCAATGGCGCCGGTGCGCTGTTGCACGAAAGCTTCGTCGCGCTCGCCATAGGGCGCATGGCCGCTGTCGGCGACATAGACCAGATGCTCCTGTGGCAGCTCATGGCGCAGCGCCTGCAGGACGCTGAGGCCGCCTATGCCGCTGTCGAAGATGCCGATGGGAGAGGCTGCGTGGTGCATGGAAAAGGACGGGAAGTGCGGGCCGCAATGCGCGGGCCGAACCGCCCCGCATTCAGGAATATGCGGGCCGGTTCGGCCCACATTCAGGAATGTGCGGGCCGGTTCGGCCCGCGTGCAAGTATGCCTCGTCCAGGGCATGCCTGCAGGATGCCGCCGCGGGTGCAGCGGCCGCGGGCTCAGACCGCGCCGACGGAAATTCCCTTGAATTCGCCGGTCGCGATGCGTTCCTTCCAGATCGCGGGACCGGTGATGTGGGCGCTGGTGCCGCCGGCGTCGACGGCCACCGTGACGGGCATGTCGACCACGTCAAACTCATAGATGGCTTCCATGCCCAGATCGGCAAAGCCCACGACCTTGGCATTCTTGATGGCCTTGGAGACCAGGTAGGCGGCGCCGCCCACGGCCATCAGGTAGGCGCTCTTGTGCTGCTTGATGGCCTCGATGGCCACCGGGCCGCGCTCGGCCTTGCCGATCATCGCGATCAGGCCGGTCTGCTCGAGCATCATGTGGGTGAACGAGTCCATGCGCGTGGCCGTCGTCGGGCCGGCCGGGCCCACGGCTTCGTCGCCCACCGGGTCCACGGGGCCGACGTAATAGATCACGCGGTTGGTGAAGTCCACGGGCAGCTTCTCGCCCTTGGCCAGCATGTCCTGGATGCGCTTGTGCGCGGCGTCGCGGCCGGTGAGCATCTTGCCGTTGAGCAGCAGCGTGTCGCCGGGCTTCCAGCTGGCGACTTCCTGCTTGGTCAGATTGTTCAGGTCGACGCGCTTGCTCTTTTGCGTGTCGGGCGCCCAGTCGACCTTGGGCCAGAGGTCCAGCGAAGGTGCGTCGAGGAAGACCGGGCCCGAGCCGTCCATCACGAAGTGGGCGTGGCGCGTGGCCGCGCAGTTGGGGATCATGGCCACGGGCTTGGACGCCGCGTGCGTGGCATACATCTTGATCTTGACGTCAAGCACCGTCGACAGGCCGCCCAGGCCCTGCGCGCCAATGCCCAGTGCGTTGACCTTTTCGTACAGCTCCAGGCGCATTTCCTCGACCTGGTCGAGCTTCTCGCCGCGCTGCGACTTGGCCTGGAGTTCATACATGTCCAGGTCTTCCATCAGGCTTTCCTTGGCCAGCAGCACGGCCTTCTCGGCGGTGCCGCCTATGCCTATGCCTATCATGCCCGGCGGGCACCAGCCCGCACCCATGGTTGGAATGGTCTTGAGCACCCAGTCGACAATGCTGTCGCCGGGGTTCATCATGATCATCTTGGACTTGTTCTCCGAGCCGCCGCCCTTGGCCGCCACGGTGATGTCGACCTTGTCGCCGGGCACGATCTGCGTGAAGATCACGGCGGGGGTATTGTCCTTGGTGTTCTTGCGGGCGAAGTGGGGGTCTGCCACCACGGAAGCGCGCAATGTGTTGTCGGGGTGGTTGTAACCTTGGCGCACGCCTTCGTTGATCGCATCCTCGATGCCGCCGGTGAAACCTTCCCAGCGCACGTCCATGCCGATCTTGAGGAACACATTGACAATGCCGGTGTCCTGGCAGATCGGGCGGTGACCGATGGCCGACATCTTGGAGTTCGTCAGGATCTGGGCCATCGCGTCCTTGGCCGCCGGGCTCTGCTCGCGCTCGTAGGCGCGCGCCAGGTGGGCAATATAGTCGGCCGGATGGTAATAGCTGATGTACTGCAGGGCGCCTGCGATCGAATCGATCAGGTCCTGCTGGCGGATCGTGGTGGTCATCGTGGGGTTTTTCTAGAAGGAAACATCGACAGCAACCCGGGATTATCCCGCGCTTCACCGCAAAACGTGTCCATAGCCCAGCAGTCTTCTATAACACTCGCAGCTCCAATGCGGGTCGTTCTCGTCTGCGGGGCGGGCACCAGAGTGCAGCTGAAACAGAAAATTGAGAATGGGTATCATTCATCAATGGATTTTTTCCATTCAACCCTTATGGAGACTTGTGGATGACGCAACCGGCTACGCGACAGGAACGTGACACTTTCGGCCCCATCGAGGTCCAGGCCGACAGGCTCTGGGGAGCGCAAACCCAGCGTTCGCTGCTCAATTTCGATATCTCCGGCGAGCGTCAGCCGCTGGAGCTGATCCGCGCGCTAGCCCTGGTCAAGCGCGCTTCGGCCGTGGTCAACCAGCAGCTGGGCCTGCTCGATGCCCAGAAGGCCCAGGCCATTGTTGCCGCCGCCGACGAAGTGATTGCCGGCCAGCACGATGCGCAGTTCCCGCTGGTCGTCTGGCAGACCGGCTCGGGCACGCAAAGCAACATGAACGTCAACGAAGTGCTGGCCAACCGCGCCAGCGAGTTGCTGGGCGGCGAGCGCGGCGAAGGCCGGCTGGTCCACCCCAACGACGACGTCAACAAGAGCCAGTCAAGCAACGATGTCTTTCCCACGGCCATGCATGTGGCCGCGGTGCAGGCGCTGGTCGAGCGGCTGCTGCCCTCGGCGGCAAGGCTGCAGGCCACGCTGGCCGAGAAGTCCGAGGCCTTTGCCGGGATCATCAAGATCGGCCGCACCCACCTGCAGGACGCCACTCCGCTGACGCTGGGCCAGGAGTTCTCGGGCTATGTGGCGCAGCTGCGCCACGGCCAGGCCCATGTGCAGGCCGCGCTGCCGCATCTGAGCGAGCTCGCGCTTGGCGGCACGGCCGTGGGCACGGGCCTGAACGCTCCCGCGGGCTATGCGGTTGCGGTAGCGGCCGAACTCGCACGCCTTACGGGCCTGCCGTTTGTCACCGCGCCCAACAAGTTCGAGGCCCTGGCCAGCGTCGATGCCCTGGTGCATGCGCATGGCGCGCTCAAGACCCTGGCCGCAAGCCTGACCAAGATTGCCAACGACGTGCGCTGGCTGGCCAGCGGGCCGCGCAGCGGTATTGGCGAGCTGAGCATTCCCGAGAACGAGCCGGGCTCGTCCATCATGCCGGGCAAGGTCAACCCCACGCAAAGCGAAGCGCTGACCATGCTGGCCGCCCAGGTCATGGGCAACGACGTGGCCATCAACATCGGCGGCGCCTCGGGCAACTTCGAGCTCAATGTGTTCCGCCCCATGGTGGCGCACAACTTCCTGCAGAGCGTGCGCCTGCTGGCCGACGGCATGCGCAGCTTCAACGACCACTGCGCCGTGGGCATCACGCCCAATGCCGAGCGCATTGCCGAACTGGTGCAGCGCTCGCTGATGCTGGTGACCGCGTTGAACCCGCACATAGGCTACGACAAGGCGGCCCAAATCGCCAAGAAGGCGCACCGCGAAGGCTCTAGCCTGCGCGAGGCGGCCGTGGCCAGCGGCCACCTGACGGGCGAGCAATTTGATGCCTGGGTGGTGCCCAGCCAGATGGTCGGCACGCTCTGACGCCAGGCCCGCCGGCCGGTTGGTGCTTGTCCCGCGTCGGCGCAAGGAGGGAACGTGTCGCGCGCAAGAGCGCAGGCGCGGCCTGCCGCGTCTGCTATGGTGCAGCCCTCGTTAAGCTTCCAAGCGAAAGACTTTTCATGGAATATCCGTCTTTGCGGACCGCGGCATGGGTGGTTGCCGTCGCCTTGCTGTCCGGCTGCTCCGGGCTGCGCATGCCTTCAATGCCTTCACTGCCCAGCTGGATCTCCGCGCCCAAGGCGCCGCCAGCGCCTGCCCCCGCAGCGGCGCCCACCGCCGCGCTGCAGGCCACCGAACGCAGTGAAAGCTGGCAAGGAATCTACCGCCAAAACGGCGATGCCGGACGCTTCACCGAATGCCGCACGCGCGCTGAAATGCCGGTGGCGCAAGCCGGCGACAGCGCCTTGCTGGAATCGGCCTATGTCGCCAGCCGCGCTGCACCGGGCGCGCCGGTGTTTGTCGAAGTCCAGGGCCGCTGGGTGCAGCGCGCACGCGCGGACATGCCGCCTTCTGCCCGTTCCCAGGAACTGGTGCTGCTGGTCGAGCGCCTGGTTTCGGTATCGAGCCAGACTTCCTGCGCCGGCTGGTAGGGCAGGCCCAGGGTCAGCGCGAACGCCTCCTGCGTTCCAGCCCCGCCAGCCCCAGCCCGAAGCGCTGGTTGAGATAGTGGATCGATGACTTGTAGGCTGCATCGGCCCAGCCCGAGCGCTGCGGGTTGTAGCCGTCGCTGACCAGCGCTATGTCTTCTCCCGGCAGCGGCTGCACGGCCCAGCGGTAGATGTCGTGGTTGGTGAAATGGTTGCCGGCGCGCAGGTAGTACCAGGCATCGGGCCATTCCCTGAAGACGGTCTTGCTGGGCGCGCCTATGCTCACTGGCCGGGTCACGCCGTTGTCGGCAAACAGGTGGTTCAGGCCTATGGCCACCTCCTTCTCAAGTGCTTCCAGCGGGCCCTGGGCCAGCCGCGCCCAGAGATTGGCGCAGTCGGACTGGTCGTTGTAGACCACGCGAATCGCGTTTTGCGGCGCTGCGTAGGCTTCCAGCGGAATCTCCACCGAGTTGATGCAATGCCCGGTGGTCCAGGCGCGCCAGACATGGCGGCCGCTTGGCGTGACGATGCCGCGCCACCAGGGCTGGTCGTACCACTGGGTGATGGTGGTCACGCGCACCCCGACCAGTGCCTGAAATTGTGGCTGGGCGCGGATTTTCTCCATGAGTTCACCACGCACCTGCTGCAGCGCGACCGGCGGCAGGGCCAGCACCAGGGTGCGCGCGGTCAGTGCGCGCCGCGCGGTCTTGAGCAGGTAGCCTGTGGGGCATTTTTCCACCGACAGCACCGCCTCCGACAGGTTGATCTGCACGCCCAGGGCGCTTGCGCGCTGCTCCATGCCGCGCGTATAGGCCGACATGCCGCCCACCGGATAAAGGCTCTGGCAATGGCCGCTGGGGCAGATCGCGCCGGCGTCGTTCTCCTCGTCGAGGTAATCGAGGTAGGCCTTGGCGTTGAGGTCGTATTCGTGGTCGGCGCGAAAGCGGTAGGTGTCGTGCAGGAAGGCGCAGCCCTCTGCGCCAATGACCTTCTCGGCATAGGCGCGCAGATTGGGGTAGCGCTCGACATGGGCGCGCTCGGGGCCGTTGAGCAGCCGTTCATAAAGCTGGACCTCGTAGCCCCCGCGACCGCGATCCACATCGAGGCCGGGAAAGACACGGATGAAGTCGTCGTTGTGGGTGGCGTACATGCCGCGCGTGAAGCCCAGCTCCTCGAGCATTTCGGGTTTCTGCAGCGCGATGCCCAGTTCCCGGGCCAGATCCACCAGCACGCTCTGGCCTTCCATGATGCGCCGCGCACCGAGCTGGATGAACGGGCCTTCGCTGTGTTGCTGCGATGCCGCAATGTCGGACACCCGCCCGCCCAGGCGTTCGTCCCGCTCGAACAGGCAGATGCGCGGGCCGTGGCGCGTGGCCAGGCGCAAGGCGGTGTGCAGGCCCGCGACGCCGCCGCCGACAATGGCGATGTCGCAATGGGCGGTGGTGTCGTGCGCAGCCAGCAGCGGCTGCGTCTGGGGATGGTCCTGCACGCTGGCAGGCGCGGCTTCGGGGCTGGCCACTTCGCCGCCCAACAACAGATTGCTCATGCCCGACATCCTTTCCCGGGACCGCCGGCGCGCGCCAGGCGCGCGGCAATCACGCGGGTTCAGTGTAGGGCGCGGCCAGGCGCGGCCGCTGCAAGGCAACGCCCGGGGCGTGGTTATCGGGCCGCAGCCCTGGCCTGGGCAATCCAGCCATCAAAGCGTTCCTGGTGCGCTGCTATCCAGCCGGAGACATGGCGTTCGATATCGCCGGGCTTGTTCTCGCCTTCAAACATGCGGTTGTTCTGCGCATTGATGTCGTTGATCGACAGTGTCATGATTTCAAACAGCTTGCCCGCGGCCGGGTTTTGCGCGGCCCACTGCTTGTTGGCCAGGATGTGCTGGCGATTGGGCACGAAGCCATAGTTCTTTCCATTGGGCAGCCGTGTGTCTTCGCCGCCCTGGGCGCCGGGCGTCGCGCTGAACGGTACTTCCAGCCACATCACGTCGATGCCGGGCTTGAGCTGGGCGCTGACCCAAAACGGGGTCCAGGTGTAGTAGAGGATGGGCTTGCCGGCCTTGTAGCGCGAGATGGTGTCGGCAATCAGCGCCGAATAGGTGCCCTGCTGGTGGGTGACGGTGGCGCGCAGCTCGAAGGCATCGAGCTGGTGCTCGATGGCCGCCTCGCAGCCCCAGCCCGGCGTGCAGCCCGTGAGATCGGCCTTGCCGTCGCCATTGGCGTCGAACAGCGCGGCCAGCTTGGGGTCCTTGAGCTGGCTGAGCTGGGTGATGCCGTACTGGTCGGCGGTTTTCTTGTCGATCAGATAACCCTGGATTGCATTTTCGGCAAACAGGCCCTTGCGCGTGAGCTTTCCATCGCCGCCAGCGTTCTTGTAGAAGCCTTCGTGCAGCGGCACCCAGTGATTGGCCATGAACGTCGCATCGCCATTGGCAATGGCCAGGTGGGCCGTGGGGTACTCGACTTCCTGGACCGGCTGCACGTCATAGCCCAGCTTTTGCAGTGCCTTGATGACCAGCTGGGTCTGGAAGTTCTCCTCGGCAATCGAGCTCTTGAGCGGAAAGACCTTGACGCCCTTGCCGGGCATTTCGTTGCCCGGAAGGCTCTGGGCGCCGGCCAGCAGGCCGAAGCCCGCAAGGCAGGAGGCCAGCAGGGCGCGGCGCAGGCGGGAGGGGACTTGGGACATATGGGATTCCTGTGTTCTGGGGATTTGCGGCCACGGCCCCTGCCGCGGCAGACCACGGCAGGCGGCAGGCCGCGGTCTTCAGGCGGTGGCGGCAGCACCGGCCGGGGCACCGGCCGCGGCATTGGGCGGGGTGGCGGCCGCAGCCGCCGGTGCCGCGCGGGAGCGGCGGCTGCGCAGCAGCCAGCCCAGCGGGCCGCGCTGCGACCAGCGCAGGCCACCGCGCTGGGGCTTGCCCATGGCCTGGGTGATGCGGTCCAGCGCAATCGCCAGCAGCACGATGCCCAGGCCGCCCACGGTGGCCAGGCCCATGTCGAGCCGGCCTATGCCGCGCAGCACCATCTGGCCCAGACCGCCGACGGCAATCATCGAGGCGATCACCACCATGGACAGCGACAGCATCAGGGCCTGGTTGATGCCCGCCATGATCGACGGCATGGCCAGCGGCAGCTGCACCTTGAACAGCATCTGCATGGGCGAGGCACCATAGGCGCGGCTGGCTTCTATCAGGTCGGGGCGCACCTGGCGGATGCCCAGATTGGTCAGGCGGATCAGCGGCGGCAGCGCAAACACGATGGTCACGATCACGCCGGGCACGTTGCCGATGCCAAACAGCATCACCACGGGAACGAGATAGACAAAGGCCGGCGTGGTCTGCATGGCATCGAGGAACGGCCGGGTCCAGCGCTGGGCGCGGTCACTGGCCGCCAGCGCAATGCCCACGGGCAGGCCAATGAGAATGCAGAAGGCCAGCGATGTCAGCACCAGCGACAGCGTGACCATGGCTTCGGGCCAGATGCCCAGCAGGGCGACCACGGCCAGCGAGACCAGCGTGCCTATGGCAATCGCCCGGCCCGCGAACTGCCAGGCCAGCAGCACCATGATGGCGATCATGAGCATCGAGGGCACGCTGGTCAGCAGTCCTTCCACGCCGGTGAGCGTGGCATCGATGGGCGCGCGCACTGTCTGGAAGAAAGGCCGGAAATGCGTGACCACCCATTCCAGGCCATGGTTGATGCTGTCCTGGATCTGGGCCGAGTCGGCCACCCAGTGCTGGACATCGAGCATCTGCGACAGCGTCGCGGGAGCGTCGGCGCCGGGCTGCAGGCCGCCAAGGGCATCGCCGGCCAGGCGCGGGCCGTCCAGCCAGTCGGTGTTGCCGGCATCCAGCGCGCCGCTGTTGCCCAGCGTCCAGGGGTCGGTGGCCACGCTGGCCTCGGGCGCCGCAGCGCTCAGGCCGGCAGCGCTGTCCACGGGAACGTCGGTCAGAGGCACCGACATGGACGACATGTCCATGGTGGTGGAATCCAGCGCATCGGTGCTCACCTGGGCCAGCTGCACGCCGGGCATTGTCGGGTGGATTGCAGTGCTGCTCATGCGGCGCTCCCGGTGGTGGTTTGGGCCGGGGAAGGCGGGCTCGGCGGCACGGGCGGCGTGTCGCGGTCGAGGAACTTGAGCAGCATGGTCTTGCTGATCACGCCCGCAAAGCGCCCGTCGGTCTGCACCACGGGCAGCGCGCAGGGCGCGGACGCGATCTGGCCAAACAGGTTGGCAACGGGTGCGTCGACCGCGATGGACGGCACGTTGTCGAGGTACGCATGCTGCAGGCCCAGCGTGCCCACATGGCCTTGCAGCGCCGTGCGCAGCGAGTCGGCCGACACCGTGCCCAGATAGCGCTGGCGCGGGCTCACCACATAGGCGAAGTCGCGGTCCGATTCCTCGATGGCACGCAGCGCCGGGCGGCAGCCGCGGTCGCTGTGCTCGCTGACCACGGTCAGCGCGCGGCGCGCGATGTCGCCGGCCTTGAACACCGCCGCGGCGTCGACGCCGCGAATGAAGTGGCGCACATAGTCGTTGGCGGGATTGCGCAGGATTTCATCGGGCGTGCCCACCTGTATCACCTGGCCGTCCTTCATGATGGCAATCCGGTCGCCGATGCGCATGGCTTCGTCGAGGTCGTGCGAAATGAAGACGATGGTGCGGCGCTTGACTTCCTGCAGGCGCAGCAGCTCGGACTGCATCTCGGTGCGGATGATGGGGTCAAGCGCGGAAAAGGCTTCGTCCATCAGCAGGATGGACGGGTCGGACGCGAGCGCCCGGGCCAGGCCCACGCGCTGCTGCATGCCGCCCGACAGCTCGTCGGGATAGCTGGCGCCCCAGCCGTCCAGGCCCACCTGTTCAAGCGCGGCCTGGGCCAGCGCCTGGCGCTCGGCGCGGTCGACACCGGCAAGCTCCAGGCCGAAGGCGGTGTTGTCGAGCACCGTCACATGGGGCAGCAGCGCGAACGACTGGAACACCATGGAGATGTCCTTGCGGCGCAGCGCGCGCAGGTCCTTGGGGCTGAGCGTGCCGATATCGGTGCCGTCCACCAGGATGCGGCCCGCCGTGGGCTCGATCAGCCGGTTGAGCATGCGCACCAGCGTGGACTTGCCCGAGCCGGACAGGCCCATGATGACGAAAATTTCGCCGGCTTCAATCTGGAAATCGGCATCGAAGACGCCGATCGACTGGCCGGTGCGCGCGAGGATGTCCGATTTGCTCAGACCCTGCGCGGCGAGCTCCAGCGCATCGCGCGGCGCATCGCCGAAGACTTTGAAAACATGCTCGATGGTGATCTGTTTGGCCACTGTTTCTCTCTGCCTTTTTGTTGGATTGAATACAGTCCAGCGCTTTGCGAGAAAGCGCGGGCGTGCAAGGGACCCTCTGCACAAATCCCAGAAGGTCTGTGCGGAGAATCCCCAAGCCGAGCGCGAAACCTGATGCAGCGGCCACAGCAGCCCCGCGAAGGAGGCGGTGCAGACCGGAAATGCGTAAGCGCAGCACCGGCTCGAATGGTGCTGCGAGAAGCACGCAAGAGCCAGGCAAGACGCCAGAGCGCGACACGGAGTGCATCCTGTCGGCCGGCTGGCGATCCAGGGGCGGTGAAAGCCGCACCACTGGGCATCAGGACCGCGATCGGCCCGATGACGGGGCTGCCAAGGCAACGCCGCCTTAAGTGGATCGAAACGCGAAAAGCGCTTCGATTACCTGCATGGCAGGTTGTAAATAAGCGTTCTATTCTATGAATTGAGTGCTTTTGTGTCAACCAATGCTTATTTTTGCCTGTGTTATCACGCACGCGTGTTTCACGCGCAAGGTGAAAAAAACCCGCGCCGCAAGTTTGCGGGGCGGGTTCTGGCAGGGCGCAGCGCCCGGTCTCAGTGGCTGCGTGCGGGGCTGCGCAGCAGGCGGTCGGTGTAGGCGATGGCCAGCGCGCTCAGCAGGAAGGCAATGTGGATTGCCGTCTGCGCAATCAGCACCTTGGCGTCGTAGTTGGCGGCGTTGATGAAGGTCTTGAGCAGGTGGATGGAGCTGATGCCGATGATGGACAGGCCCAGCTTGACCTTGAGCACGGTGGCGTCGACATGGCTGAGCCATTCGGGCTGGTCGGGATGGCCTTCGATGTTCAGCCGGCTGACGAAGGTTTCATAGCCGCCGATGATCACCATGATCAGCAGGTTGGAGATCATCACCACGTCGATCAGCGCCAGCACCACCAGCATGATCACCGTCTCGTTGAGACTGGTCAGCGGCGCGTCGGGCTTGTAGCCTATGCTCGTGACCAGGGCCTGCAGCGCGGTCTGGCTGCCGAAGGCGGCTTCGATCAGATGCCACAGTTCCAGCAGGAAGTGCCAGACGTAGACGCCTTGCGCCAGGATCAGGCCGAGGTACAGCGGAACCTGCAGCCAGCGGCTGGCGAAGATGAAGGAGGCCAGCGGGTTCATCTTGGCAGCCGCTGGCTTGCCGGAGGGTGTGGGGGTGTCCATGGGGTGTCGGGTGAGGCGAGCAATAGGGTGCGCGATTGTATCGGTGCGCGCTGACGCAGGACAGCGCGAGTCAGGGCCGCGTCTGGGGTTGAAGCGCATGCCCGAGTGCGCTGCCCGGATTTGCGTTGACCAGTCAGTGACGTGTAAGACCCGCGGGCGACAGTCGCGGCACAATGCCCAAGTTAGCCAAGGAGACAGAAATATCATGAGTGCGTCGTCATCTGCGATTGAATCCGTGCTGGTTGAAAACCGCGTCTTTCCCCCGCCTGCGGCCTTTGCCCAGGCGGCCCGCATCTCGGGCATGCCTGCCTACACGGCGCTGTGCGCCGAAGCCGAAGCCGACTACGAGGGCTTCTGGGCAAGGCTGGCGCGTGAACACCTCGACTGGAGCCGGCCGTTCAGCCAGACGCTCGACGGCTCCAATGCGCCGTTCTATCAGTGGTTTGCCGATGGCGAGCTCAATGCCAGCGCCAACTGCCTGGACCGCCACATGGGCACGCCCGTAGAGCACAAGACGGCCATTGTTTTCGAGGCCGACGACGGCACGGTGACGCGCGTGAGCTACCGCGAACTGCTAGCGCGCGTGAGCCAGTTCGCCAACGCGCTCAAGGCCCAGGGCGTGCAAAAGGGCGATCGCGTGCTGATCTACATGCCCATGACCATCGAAGGCGTGGTGGCGATGCAGGCCTGCGCGCGCATAGGCGCGACGCACAGCGTGGTGTTTGGCGGCTTCTCGGCCAAGGCCGTGCAGGAGCGCATCATCGACGCCGGCGCGGTGGTGGTGATCACCGCCAACTACCAGCTGCGCGGCGGCAAGGAGCTGCCACTCAAGGCCATCGTCGACGACGCGCTGGCCTCGGGGGAATGCACCAGCGTGCGCCAGGTGCTGGTCTATGAGCGCACCGCCACGGCCTGTGCCATGCAGCCAGGCCGCGACATGACGTTTGCCCAGGCACTGGCCGGACAGTCCAAGGAGTGCGCGCCGGTCGCGGTCGGCGCCGAGCACCCGCTGTTCATTCTCTACACCAGCGGCTCCACGGGCAAGCCCAAGGGCGTGCAGCACAGCACCGGTGGCTACCTGCTGTGGGCCAAGCTGACCATGGACTGGACCTTTGATCTGCGCCCCGACGACGTGTTCTGGTGCACGGCCGACATTGGCTGGATCACGGGCCATAGCTATGTGGCCTATGGGCCGCTGGCGGCGGGCGCGACGCAGATCGTGTTTGAAGGCGTGCCCACCTTCCCGGATGCGGGCCGCTTCTGGCAGATGATAGAGCGCCACCGCTGCTCCATCTTCTACACCGCGCCCACGGCCATACGCTCGCTGATCAAGGCCGCCGAAGCCGACGCCGCGGTGCACCCCGATCGCAGCGACCTCACCAGCTTGCGCCTGCTCGGCAGCGTGGGCGAGCCCATCAATCCCGAAGCCTGGATGTGGTATCACCGCCATGTGGGCGGCGAGCGCTGCCCGATTGTCGACACCTTCTGGCAGACCGAGACCGGGGGCCATGTGATCACGCCGCTGCCGGGCGCCACGCCGCTGGTGCCGGGCTCGTGCACGCTGGCGCTGCCGGGCATCACGACGGCCATCGTCGACGAGCTGGGCAACGACATTCCCGACGGCACGGGCGGCATCCTGGTCATCAAGCGCCCCTGGCCCAGCATGATCCGCAACATCTGGAACGACCCCGAGCGCTTCAAGAAAAGCTACTTCCCCGAGGAGCTCAAGGGCTACTACCTCGCGGGCGACGGCGCGGTGCGCAGCATCGATCGCAGCTACTTTCGCATCACGGGCCGCATTGACGACGTGCTCAATGTCTCCGGCCACCGCATGGGAACGATGGAAATCGAGTCGGCGCTGGTGTCCAAGACCGATCTCGTGGCCGAGGCCGCCGTGGTGGGCCGCCCCGACGATGTGACCGGCGAGGCGATCTGCGCCTTCGTGGTGCTCAAGCGCGGACGGCCCACGGGCGAGGAGGCCAAGCAGATCGCCAAGGAACTGCGCGACTGGGTGGCCAAGGAAATCGGCCCGATTGCCAAGCCCAAGGAAATACGCTTTGGCGACAACCTGCCCAAGACCCGCAGCGGCAAGATCATGCGCCGATTGCTGCGCGCGCTGGCCAAGGGCGAAGCCATCACGCAGGACACCAGCACGCTGGAGAATCCGGCGATTCTCGAGCAGCTGTCCCAGCCCAACTGAGGGCCGGGCGGGCGCGCGAAAGTGCTGCCCGCGGCGCCGCAGGCTTTGTAGGACAGCTTCGTTCTTCTCGCGGCCACCCCCCATGGGCCGCGCGCATGGGGTAAAAACGCAGGGCACCAGCTGCCCTGTCGTTGGCGGCGTGCAGACCGAGGAGAAAAACAAGCATGCATTTTCGAACCATCTTTTTGGCCATCATCGTGCTGGCCATTGCAGCGCTGGCCGCGCTGAACTGGCCGGCCCTGTCGGCCATTTCCACGGTGGAGCTCGGCGTGACCACGGTGCAGGCACCGCTGGGCGTGATCATGCTGGGGCTCACAGTGCTGTTGGGCGTGTTCTTCATTGCCTATGTGCTGTCGCTGCAGACTTCGGTGCTGCTGGAAACGCGCCGCCACACCAAGGAGCTGCAGGCCCAGCGCGAACTCGCCGACAAGGCCGAGGCTTCGCGCTTCACCGAGCTGCGCGCCGTGCTCGAGGCCCAGCATCTGCAGGGCCAGAACGCCGTGCTCGAACGCCTGGAAACCATGGATGCGCGCGCCGAGCTGCGTTCCAAGGAAATCGAGAACAGCACGGCGGCCTACCTGGGCCAGCTCGAGCAGCAGCTGCGTGATCGCCGCCCCGAGGACCGGGGCTTCGTGCCGGCCGCGCGCGAATTCCCGTAAGAGGAGAGCATCGGCCGCGCAAAAAAGCCGCCCGGAGGCGGCTTTTTGCATTGCGGACCGCAGCGTCTTACTTCTGCTGCAGCACCCAGGCGGCCAGCGCCTTGGACTCGGCGTCGTTGACGCTCGGGTTGGCGGGCATGGGCAGCGGGCCCCAGACGCCGCCACCACCCTTGAGGATCTTGGCCGCAAGCTTGTCGCTGGCGTCCTTTTGGCTCGCGTACTTGGCGGCCACATCCTTGAACGAGGGACCGACCAGCTTCTTGTCGACGGCGTGGCAGGCCATGCAGTTCTTGGACTTGGCCAGCGCCAGGTCGGCCATGGCCGGTGCAGCGGCGCTCAAGGCCAGGGCGAGAGTGATCAGTGTGCGCTTCATCGTAAACTTTCGGCTGGTGTTTTGTTCTGCAGGAAATTGTAGTGGCGCGTGGCTGTGCACGCGGACCGCGGGTTTCTTCGGCCGGGAGTCTTCTATGTGGATGCTGTTGATTGCGCTGTTGCTGAGCTTGCTGCGATACCTGGAGGTCGGGCCGCTGGCCGAACTGTCCTGGTGGTGGCTGCTTGTGCCCTACGGGCTCACGGCGGCCTGGTGGGCCTATGCCGATGCGTCCGGCCTGACGCGGCGCCGCGTGGTCGATCAGGAGGAGGCACGCCGCCTCAAACGCATCGAGAGGCAAAAGCAGGCCCTGGGCAGGCCGCGGCGTTGAGCCGACCCTGCGGGCAGCGGCGCGGGGGCAGGTGCGACATAATTGATCCCCTCCCACGTGCTTTCCCGCAACTCTTTCTCATAATCACCATGCCCGCATACCGTTCCAAGACTTCCACTGCCGGCCGCAACATGGCTGGTGCGCGCTCCCTGTGGCGTGCCACCGGCATGAAGGACGAAGATTTCAGCAAGCCCATCATTGCCA